>UMFA01026514.1_pt1 | contig 11489 bp, 8 predicted proteins | sample 1964891 | NCBI WGS metagenome assembly UMFA01 (sample SAMEA4836034, study PRJEB28245) | human gut metagenome | biome: gut microbiome; material: fecal sample | place: Denmark | collected 2008
GATGAAAGATCTGCGGAAATTTATGTTTGAAAATGTATACTTGAATCCGAACGCAAAAGGGGAAGAAGATAAGGCGGTACATATGATCAAACAGCTTTTTGAATATTATGCCGAACATACAGAAGTCCTTCCCCGGATTTTTAAGGAGGCTTTGGAAAATTCGGATGATGAGAAAGAACAGATCATCTGTGATTACATTGCCGGAATGACAGATTCTTATGCGGTTAAAAAATTCCAGGATTATTTTGTGCCCGAAGCATGGAAAATTTAAAAAAATAAAGGAAATCAAAAAGTTTTGTCGAATATAATATATAGGACAATCTTTTATGGAGGGTAAACATGTATTATCCGGATGAATTAATAGAGGAAGTAAGAACGCGAAATGATATCGTAGATGTCATATCCGATTATGTCCGTCTGCAGAAAAAGGGAAGCTCCTATTTCGGACTGTGTCCGTTTCATAATGAAAAATCGCCTTCGTTTTCTGTCAGCAGACAGAAGCAGATGTATTACTGCTTCGGATGCGGGGCAGGGGGAAATGTATTTACGTTTTTGATGGAGTATGAGAATTTTTCATTCATGGAGGCTGTAAAATTTCTTGCAGACAGAGCGGGAATTGCACTTCCGGAGGCCGAATATTCGAAGGAAGCAAAACAAAGGGCGGATTTAAAAGCGTCTATTTTAGAGATAAATAAAATCGCTGCCAGATATTATTATGTGCAGCTAAAGTCCGAAAGAGGAGTGGGAGCACATACATATTTGACGGACAGAGGTTTGACAGAAGAGACGATCACGGCGTTTGGACTTGGATATTCAACAAAATACAGTGATGATCTGTATCAATATTTGAGAGGAAAAGGGTATAGTGAAGATCTGATCCGGCAGGCCGGACTGATCAATACAGATGAACGACAGGGAGTGTATGATAAATTTTGGAATCGTGTCATCTTTCCGATCATGGATGTAAACAGCCGGGTGATCGGGTTCGGAGGCCGCGTTATGGGGGACGGAAAACCGAAATATTTGAATTCTCCCGAGACGGCAGTGTTCGACAAAAGCAGGAATTTATATGGACTTAACAGAGCGAGGACATCGAGAAAAACTTATTTTTTGCTTTGTGAGGGATATATGGATGTTATCTCTTTGCATCAGGCTGGGTTTACAAATGCCGTGGCATCTCTCGGAACGGCTCTTACATCAGGACATGCTTCTTTGATCAAAAGATATGTTCAGGAAGTTTATCTGACATATGACAGTGATGATGCAGGTACAAGAGCGGCGCTTCGAGCAGTTCCGATACTGAAAGAGGCGGGAATATCGGCAAAAGTAATCCGTATGGATCCGTATAAAGATCCGGACGAATTTATTAAAAATCTTGGCGCGCAGGAATTTGAAAATCGTATCCAAAATGCAAGAAACGGGTTTATGTTCAGTCTTGAAATATTAGAGAGAGAATTTGATATGGCTTCCCCGGAAGGAAAAACTGCTTTTTTCAGAGAGGCGGCAAATAGGCTGCTCTCATTTGAAGATGAATTGGAACGGAACAATTATATCGAGGCAGTTGCATCTGCATATAAAGTAAGCAAAGAGAGTCTGGAAAAACTTGTCGCAAAAACTGCTGTAAGTACAGGACTTGCCCGCCCGGTCACACGCCCGAAAAAAGCCGATGGGGCGGTCTTGCAAAAAGAAGACGGAATTGTTACATCGCAGAAAGTTCTGCTTACATGGATGATCGAAAATGAAAATCTGTATTCAAAGATAAGCAGTTACATAAGTCCGGATGATTTCACAGGAGAATTAAATCGGCGCGTTGCGAAACTTTTATATGAGCAGCATGAAAAAGGAGAACTAAATCCGGCAAAACTTTTGAATCATTTCACATCAGAGGAAGAACATAGGGAAGCGGCTTCTCTTTTTCATACGAAAATCCGCCAACTGAAAACAAAAGAAGAACAGGATCAGGCGTTGAAAGATACAATTTTAAAAGTAAAAGCTCACAGCATCAATGAGCGAACGCTGAATCTGGATCCGTCAGATATGGCCGGATTGCAGCATTTAATGGAAGAAAAGCGGAAGCTTGAGGAACTGAGGCAACTGCATATTTCTATAGATTAAGGATAAAATAAAACAAGATGATCTGCGTATGCGCACAGATCAGGAAGGATGGACACATGGAAGAGAATGCACAGAAATTTCTGGAAAAAATGAACGAGCTTGTCGCTCTGGGAAAGAAGAAAAAAAGTATACTTGATGTTCAGGAGATCAATGACTTTTTTGCGGACATGGAATTAAGCGCCGAACAGATGGAAAAAGTTTTTGAGTATTTAGAAGGACATAATATTGACGTCTTGCGGATCACGGCTGATACGGACGATGATGTAGATATCGACAATATGATCGCAGAGGAAGAAGAAGTCGATATGGAGAATATCGACCTTTCCGTTCCGGAAGGAGTAAGTATTGAAGATCCGGTTCGTATGTATTTGAAAGAAATCGGAAAAGTACCGCTTTTAAGTGCAGAGCGAGAGATTGAACTGGCGAAACGGATGGAAGAAGGCGACGAGGATGCAAAAAAAGAGCTGGCAGAAGCGAACCTGCGTCTTGTTGTCAGCATTGCGAAGCGGTATGTAGGACGAGGCATGCTCTTTCTTGATCTGATCCAGGAAGGAAATCTAGGCTTGATCAAAGCTGTTGAAAAGTTTGATTATCATAAAGGTTATAAATTCAGCACATATGCGACATGGTGGATTCGTCAGGCGATCACAAGAGCTATAGCGGATCAGGCAAGGACAATTAGAATTCCGGTTCATATGGTAGAGACGATCAATAAACTGATCCGTGTGTCAAGACAGCTTCTGCAGGAACTTGGAAGAGAACCGCTTCCGGAAGAAATCGCCAAAGAGCTGGATATGCCTGTTGAGCGTGTTCGGGAGATTTTGAAGATTTCTCAAGAACCGGTTTCGCTCGAAACTCCGATCGGCGAGGAAGAGGACAGCCATTTAGGAGATTTTATTCAGGATGATAACGTGCCTGTACCGGCAGAAGCTGCGGCGCAGACGCTCTTAAAAGAACAACTTGATGAAGTGCTCGATACACTGACCGAAAGGGAGCAGAAAGTATTACGTCTTCGTTTTGGAATGAATGACGGAAGAGCGCGTACATTGGAGGAAGTGGGAAAAGAATTTGACGTTACGAGAGAGCGTATCCGTCAGATTGAAGCAAAAGCTCTTCGGAAGCTGCGCCATCCAAGTCGAAGCAGAAAATTAAGAGATTATCTTGATTAATTATCCGGCAAACAGTGTAACCGAGAAAAGAGGATACAGATGGAATTATCAAAAAGACTCCGTGCAGTTGCAGATCTTGTAACTGCCGGATATCAAGTGGCCGATATCGGAACGGATCATGCGTACATACCGATTTTTCTGGCAGAGACAGGAAAAACAGATTATGCGGTAGCAATGGATGTCAATAAAGGACCGCTTAGAAAAGCGCAGGAAAATATTTGTGCGTATAAAATGGAAGAACAGATAGAAACACGTCTCTCAGATGGATTTTCTGCATTGAAAGTACAAGAGGTGCAGTCTGCAGTAATTGCGGGGATGGGTGGAAATCTTGTGATTCGTATTTTGGAGGAAGGGCATGATGTAGTTTCATGCTTAAAAGAGTGTATTCTTCAGCCGCAGTCTGAACCGGATAAAGTAAGAGCCTTTCTTTTGCAGGAGGGTTTTTTCTTTATAGAGGAAGACATGGTTGAAGAGGACGGAAAATACTATCCGATGATGAAAGTCCGGCCTCCAAAGAAGAGCGGAAAGAAAGACGGAATAAAATCGGAAATGTGGAATGACGTACAGCTTCAATATGGAAAGCTTCTTCTTGAAAAGCGTCATCCGGTGTTAAAGCGTTATTTGGAACGGGAGATTCGTATCAGAACAGATATATTAAAGTCGATTGAAAAGAAAGATTCTCAGAAGATACAAGTGAGAAAGCGGCAATTGGAAGAAGAATTAAATATTGCAGAGAAAGGGATGGAATACTATGCTTTGTAAAGAGATCATTCAAGTGATAGAGGCGTCTTATCCGAAAGAAGCGGCGCTTGATTTTGATAATGTGGGACTTTTGGCAGGGCGGCTGGAAAAAGAAGTAAGTAAGGTTTATCTGGCGCTCGATGCGACAGAAGAGGTGATCGATAAGGCGATTGCATTAGGAACAGATATGCTTATTACGCATCATCCTCTTATATTTTCCCCAATGAAGAGAGTGACAGATGAAGATTTTATAGGACGCCGTGTTGTAAAGCTGCTTCAAAATGACATTTCTTATTATGCAATGCACACAAATTATGATGTGCTTGGCATGGCGAAGCTGGCAGAAGATATTCTTGGTATTGAGAAAACATATGTGCTTGATGTGACAATGGAAAAAGACGGAGCAGAAGAAGGAATCGGAAGAATCGGAATGCTTGAGCGGGAAATGACATTGGAAGAATGTTGTCTCTATGTGAAGCATAAATTGAAATTGGGAAGTGTGAAAGTGTATGGAGATATGAAAAAAAATGTACATTGTCTTGCTGTTTCTCCCGGGGCGGGAAAGTCGGCGATAATGCCGGCGATAAAAAAAGGAGCAGATGTGCTTGTGACAGGCGACATAGGTCATCATGACGGTATTGATGCGGTTGAACAGGGGTTGGCGGTCATTGATGCGGGACATTATGGAACAGAGTATATATTCATAGACGATATGAAATGCTTTTTACATGAAAAACTTCCGGTATTGGATGTGATGTCGATTCCGATAGTTCATCCATTCCAAGTGCTTTAAAAGGTGGACTTTATTTGGGTAAAAGGAGTGTGTTCCGGAAAATGGAGAAAAAAAAGTATAATATTACAGTAGGTAACGAGACAAAAGAATTTGAGGAAGGAACAACATATCAAGCTGTTGCAAAAGAGTTCTGCGGTAGTTTTTCTCATCCTGCCGTTCTTGCAGTGGAAGGAGAAAACAGACTGCAGGAACTAAGAAAAACAGTTGAGAAAGACTGTGAATTGAAGTTTATTACGACAGCAGATGCAATCGGACATGAAACTTATAAAAGAAGTTTGTGCTTTCTTCTTGTAAAAGCGGTTCATGATGTGGCAGGACATGATAAGATCGAACGCGTCAGAATTCATTTTTCGGTGGATAAAGGATATTATTGCACAGTTGACGGAGATATAAAAATTACAGAGCAGTTCCTTGCGGATGTGGCGAAGCGGATGCGTTGGCTCTCAGATGAAAAAATTCCGATTAAAAAGAAGACAATTCATACAGATGATGCGATCGAATTATTTCACAGACATGGAATGTATGATAAGGAAAAATTATTTGAATACCGGAGGGTTTCAAAAGTAAACATATATAGTATTAATGAGTTTGAAGATTATTATTACGGATATATGGTTCCTGATACCGGATATCTGAAATATTTTTCTCTTCATTTGTATGATGAAGGCTTTGTCATTCAGATGCCGGTGAAAGAACAGCCGGAAAAGATTCCCGAATTTAGACCAAGTCCTAAATTATTTCATGTATTGAAAGAGTCTGTTTTATGGGGAGATTGTCAGGACATAGAAACAGTCGGAGCGCTTAATGAGATGGTAACAAAAGGAGATATGCGGGAAGTTGTGCTTGTGCAGGAAGCTTATCAGGAACGGAGAATAGGCGAGATTGCCAGACAGATTGCAGACCGGAAAGATGTTCGGTTTGTTTTGATCGCAGGGCCATCATCTTCCGGAAAAACGACATTTTCACATAGGTTGTCCATTCAGCTTAGGGTGAATGGATTAAAACCTCATCCGATTGCGGTAGATAATTATTTTGTCGATCGGGAACATACTCCGAAAGATTCAGATGGAAATTATGATTTTGAGTGTTTGGAAGCAATCGACATTCCCAAATTTAATGAAGATATGAGGGCTCTTTTAAAAGGAGAGGAAGTGTATCTTCCCATTTTTGACTTTAAAAGCGGTAAGAGAAAGTATGAATCTAAACCGAAAAAACTTGGTTCACAGGATATTCTTGTAATAGAAGGAATCCATTGTTTGAATCCAAAATTGACAGAGACAATGGCAGATGCGAACAAATTTAAGATTTATATCAGCGCATTGACTCAGTTGAACATCGATGAACATAATCGGATCCCTACGACAGACGGAAGGTTGATCAGGAGGATTGTAAGAGATTCCCGCACACGCGGCGCTTCTGCATCGAAGACGATTTCTATGTGGGCTTCAGTAAGAAGAGGAGAGGAAAAAAACATATTTCCGTTTCAGGAAGAAGCGGATGTGATGTTTAATTCTTCTTTGATCTATGAACTGGCAGTGCTGAAGCAATATGTGGAACCGCTTCTTTTTGCGGTGGATAAAGATTCAAAAGAATTTATTGAAGCAAAAAGGCTTCTTAAGTTTTTTGATTACTTTGTTGGGATCGGAAGTGAATTTATACCGACAAACTCTCTGTTAAGAGAGTTTGTCGGCGGTGGATGCTTCCGTTTATAGATGGCGGATCATTTTGATTTTATTTCCCGCCACAGTTGATTATAGATGATTTCGTTTTCGTCTTCGAGGAAATTAAACGTCTCGCAATTTTTAAGTTGGGAGATATCGGGGAATGCAATGTTGCTTTCGCGCATTGATTCGTCTTCAATCAGTTCTCTTCCTGCTGAGTTGGGAATAGAATATGTAATATAATCAAAATTCATTTTTGCAATATCAGGACGGCAGAGGTAGTTGATAAACGCCTCTGCGTTCTTTTTGTTTTGTGCATTTTTCGGAATGACGAGAGCGTCAATCCACAAGTTCGATCCCTCTTTCGGAATCACATACTCCAGATCGGGATTTTCCTTTTGGCAATAAAGTGCTTCTCCCGAATAAATAACGCCGAGTGCAGCTTCGTTTCCGATCATTTTATCCCGAACCTGATCGATGACATAGGCCTGAACAAGAGGTTTTTGTTTGATGAGAAGCTTTTTGGCGGCTTCTAATTCATCAAGATCTGTTGAGTTCAAAGAATATCCGAGTGATTTTAAAGCAACGGCAAAAGCGTCTCTTACACTGTCTTGCATGAGGATGCTGTCCGTATACTTTTCATCCCATAAAATATTCCAGCTGTCTACAGGTTCGTCCACCATTTTCTTGTTATAAAGTATTCCGACCGTTCCCCAAAGATACGGAACGGAGTATTTGTTTTCCGGGTCATATTGTTTTGACATTTCCATATAAATATCATCAATATATTTTAAATTCGGTACATTTTCATAATTAATCTCGGCAAGCAGATCGTTTTCGATCATTCTTTGCACCATATAGTCAGAAGGACAGACGACGTCATAAGCAATCGCGCCGGACTGCACTTTCGGGTACATGATTTCATTTGTTTCATATTCTTCATATACAACGTCGATTCCGGTCTCGTCTTCAAACATCGTAATAATTTCAGGATCAATATAGTCTCCCCAGTTGTATACAATGACTTTTTCGCCGGACATATTTCCGGAGGAAGAACCATATACGAACCCGCCGATAACGATGACAAGCATGATTGCGGCAGGAGCGAAACGATGAAAGAAAAATCTGCTGAATTTGCGGAATTTTCCGGCAGGCGCATGAACGGCAGCTTTTTTGACCTTCGGATCGTCTGGGGTCATATTGACAAGAAAAAGCAGAATGAGAACCGTCAGAAACATGATTGTGGACAGTGCGTACATTTCCGGTTTGATTCCCTTTCTGACTTCACTGTATATTTTTGTAGACAGTGTATCTATTCCGGGTCCTTTTGTGAAGTGGGTGATTACAAAATCATCCAGCGACATAGTAAATGCCAGCAGAAATCCTGAAAAAATTCCGGGCATGATATCCGGCAGAACGACCTTTCTGAACGCATAAGAAGGAGATGCGCCGAGGTCAAGCGCCGCTTCATAAGTGCGTTTGCTCGTCTGTTTTAATTTAGGCATGACACTTAGGATAACATAGGGGATATTAAATGTAATATGTGCTAGCAATATTGTGGAAAATCCAAGTGTAAACCGACATGCAATGAAAAGGAGCATGAGAGAAATTCCTGTTACAATATCGGCGTTGAGCATCGGAATATTTGTGACTCCGAGAAGTAATGTACGTGCTTTTGTACGCATTGCCTGGATGCCGAGGGCGGCGGCAGTTCCGATCAAAGTTGCGATCAGAGCGGAAAGAAAGGCGATGATAAGTGTTGTATAAAGCGCATTCATGATGTCTTTGTTTTGAAAAAGCTGTAAATACCATTTTCCTGTAAAACCGTTCCATTTGGAACGTGTTTTTGTATTGTTAAAAGAAAGAACCATCAAAGTGATAATGGGAGCGTATAACAATACAAAGATCAGGAAAAGGTAGATTTTTTTTGCGGTTGATTTGATCAAAATGTATTTCCCTCCCCGTTTTTATCGTATTTGGCAATCAGAGCCATGCTTGCAATGATGAACAACATCAAAACAAGAGAAAGCCCGGAACCGACATTCCAGTTGCTTCCTTGTTTAAATTCCTGCTCTATAACATTTCCGATCAGAAGGATCTTGCTTCCTCCGAGAAGATCAGATATTACAAATGTCGTAAGAGACGGTACAAATACCATTGTGATGCCGCTGATGATTCCGGGAATACTAAGCGGCATTATGATCTTAAAAAATGTCTGCGCAGTGTTCGCACCGAGATCTCTGGCAGCGTGGATAACATCTTTATCAATCTTAGACAGCACATTGTAGATCGGAAGTACCATAAAAGGAAGAAAATTGTATACCATTCCGAGAACAATGGCAGATGGAGTATTGATGATCGACTGCTCCGGAAGATGGAGGAAATTAAGTATGCTGTTAATGACTCCGTTTTTTTCCAAAAGTGTCTGCCACGCTAATGTCCGAAGAAGAAAATTCATCCACATCGGAAGAATGAATATCAGTACGATAAAACTTGTCTGATTCATATTTTTCTCGGCAAGAATCATAGCCAGTGGATAGGCGAGGACTAAGCAGATTAAAGTGCTGATAAACGACAGTAAAAGAGCCAGTCCGAGCGCTTTTAAATTTTCGGGAGTTGTCATCTGGGAAAGATTATTCAGAGTAAAACTCCCGTTTTTGTCTGTGAGTCCATAGTACAAGATCATGAGCAGAGGAATAATGATAAAAGACATTGCCCAGAATAAATATGGACCTGCGAGTATTTTTCTATTCTTCAATCGGAACAGCCTCCTCATCTTCGGATTCCGGTTTTTTCATGATCTGGATATCAAAAGGATCGACTTTTACTCCGACTTCTGTTCCAACCGGGAACATATCGGTGCTATGAACAAGAAGCTCATAATTGTTTGCGAGAACTTCCATTTCATAGTGAACCCCTTTGAAGATCAGATTTGTGACAACTCCGTTGATAACTCCTTCTCCAGGAGCAACAAGATCAATGTCCTCAGGTCGGATTACAGCATCTACCGGTTTATTATGACCAAATCCGACGTCTACACAGTTCCAGACAGCTCCGAGTATCTTTACGACTTTATCTTCTACCATCGTAGCAGGCAGAATATTACTGTCACCGATAAAATCTGCGACAAAAGCATTTTGCGGTTCATTGTAAATGTCCTCCGGCGTACCGATCTGTTGGATATAGCCTTGATTCATAACAACGATCGTATCAGACATTGTAAGCGCTTCTTCCTGATCGTGAGTAACGTAAACAAAGGTGATGCCGAGTTCGTTTTTCAGACGGATCAGTTCGTACTGCATATCTTGGCGAAGCTTCAGATCAAGAGCTCCGAGCGGTTCGTCTAAAAGGAGCACTTTGGGTTCATTTACGATCGCCCGCGCAATGGCTATACGCTGTTGTTGTCCGCCGCTTAATGAGTCCGGTGACCGGTCTTCAAAACCTTCCAAATTGACAAGTTTTAAAGCATAGCGGATTTTATCTTTAATGTAAGCTTTTGATTTCCCTTTGATCTTTAAGCCGAACGCAATGTTGTCAGCGATTGTCATGTGGGAAAAAAGAGCATATTTTTGGAAAACGGTGTTTAGCTGCCGGCGGTTTGGCGGAATGTCATTAATATTTTTTCCATCAAAAATGATCTTTCCGGAATCAGGTGTTTCAAAACCACCTAAAATTCTCAGCAGTGTTGTTTTCCCGCACCCACTTGGTCCGAGCAAAGTCAAAAATTCGTTTTCCCGTATATAAAGATTCAGTTGGTCTAAAATGACAGAATCCCCATAAGATTTTGTAATATCGACAATATCGATCAATCGGTTAGACATAGCGGCCTCCTAAATTTCTTTTGTATAGATTTGTTTTAAATGATCCATCTTCGCTGTCATATTCTGCAGAAGAAGATCGGTAAGCGTGATCGCGGTCATAGCTTCTACAACAACGACTGCGCGGGGAACGATTACAGGGTCGTGTCTTCCGTGGATGACGATTTCGGTATTCTCATGCGCTGTATTTATCGTCTCCTGCGGTATTGCGATAGAGGATGTCGGTTTTACTGCTGCCCGGACGATCAGTCGGGAGCCGTCGCTCATGCCTCCAAGCGTACCTCCGGAATGATTTGTCTTCTTATGTACTTCTCCATTTTCAACATAGAAAGGATCGTTATTTTTTGAGCCGACAGAAGAGGCTGCCTGAAACCCATCTCCGATTTCTACGCCTTTAACAGCGCCGATCGACATGACAGCTTGTGCGAGAAGCGCGTCCAGCTTGTCAAAGACCGGTTCTCCTAAGCCGACAGGCAGTCCGTCTGCAATACATTCGATAACTCCGCCGCAGGAATTAGTTTCTTTCATTAAAGAAGTAATGTACTGTCCAGCCTGCTCGGCGATATTGTTGTTTGGCATATAAAGACTGTTCTGGCTGATCTCGGAGTAGTTATATTCTGTTTCATTTATTACGTAAGGACCGATTGCCTTCGTGTAAGCACAAAGAGAAATTCCGAGTTCGTTTAAGATTTTAGAGGCAATCGCGCCTGCTGCGACACGGCCGATTGTTTCCCGACCGGAAGAACGCCCGCCTCCTCTGTAATCGCGGATGCCGTATTTTTCAGTAAAAGGATAATCCGCATGCCCCGGACGAAACATAGAAACAATGTTTCCATAATCTCGGGAACGTTGGTCTTTATTACGTACGAGAAGAGAAATCGGTGTTCCGGTCGTTTTGCCTTCAAAGATTCCCGAGAGAATCTCGACAGTATCTTCCTCGCTGCGTCTCGTTGTAAATTTACTCTGACCGGGTTTTCGGCGGTCAAGAAATATCTGAATATCTTCTTCATTTAGAGAAATTCCGGAAGGGCATCCGTCGATCACGACGCCGATGCCGGATCCGTGAGATTCTCCCCAAGTCGTGATGCGAAATATTTTACCAAAAGTTGAGCCACTCATAAAATGATCTCCTTTCAAAATTCTGTTATATTAGGTGTTTGCGAAACGCCACAAGCCGCATAAATACGGCATT
>UMFA01025212.1_pt1 | contig 11385 bp, 8 predicted proteins | sample 1964891 | NCBI WGS metagenome assembly UMFA01 (sample SAMEA4836034, study PRJEB28245) | human gut metagenome | biome: gut microbiome; material: fecal sample | place: Denmark | collected 2008
CCGTCTCTGACTTTTAAAGCGCCTATTTCTATAATTTCATTGTTCATCGGATCTAACCCTGTTGTTTCAAGATCGAAGGCGATATAAGATTTTAACATTATAGTTCGTACTCCTTTTCGGGTGTATGTAAGCAGTTTCAGATACAGATCATTATACAGGAAAAAATGGAGAAAATCCAGAAAAAGGGGCAGGGAGTACATGACGCATGTTCGACCATGTACTCCCTGAATAATCAAGAGGGAAAATCTTGAAGGTTTACATTCATTTATTTTAAAACTTAAAGTTTATCGCCTCGTTTTACATATCCCGGTTTTTCAGGAGCGGCGATGATACGTTTTCCGCGGATGAGACGCGCATGTTTATCTACGACGAGATTTTCCGCATGAACGCCTTTTCCGATAACAACATCGGCAGATATGATACAATTCTTTACAATAGCGCCGGATTTGATAACACATCCTCTTCCGATGATGGAATTTTCAACTGTTCCTTCGATCAGGCATCCATTGGAAACAACAGAAGAAGTCACCTTGCTTCCTTCAAAATACTGAGTCGGACAGGAATCGTTCGTGTGCGTGTAGATCGGCCAGTCTTTGTCGAAAAGACTTCCGGCATTATTCAGGTCTACAAGAGACATATTTGCCTGATAATATGCGTTAAAATCATTAATGATCGCAAAGAACCCACGGTGGGATACCGCACGAATATCAAGATTTTCGGATTCTTCATCAAGAATGTCGGCAAACGTGTACATAGATGATCTTTTGCTTGCTTTGCGAACAAGTTCGATGAAGAGATCTTTTTTCATAACATATGTATCCATGGAAATGTTGCGGTTTTTCGCATTTCCGTGATTCGGTTCGATTGCAAGAACTCCTTTTTGTTTGTTGATATTCAAAGCGTTACAGTTCAAAAAAGCGTCTTTGGCGTTATCGACCGAGTGATACATCATAGAGATGTCCGCGCCGGATTCGATATGAGCGTCGAGAAATTCGCTGTAATCAGCTTTGTAAACCATATAACTCGGAGCTATGACAACGTATTCATGAGGCATCTCCTCGAGGCACTCTATGTTTTCCATATAAGCGGTAATGTCGGTACTGTAAATGTCGCCGATCTGACCGTGTTCTGTATACATGATATTCAGACTGCCGCGTTTTGAGTTGATGTTGTAATGGCGGCCTGTTCCGAGGTGCTCTGTAAGGGAGCGAGGTTTTCTTCTGATAAATACTTCGATATTGTCAATTCCGCTGTTGCTCATATTAGAAATCGGAAAATCAATGATGCGGTAACGTCCGAGGAAAGAGAAAGCGCCGACAGGACGAAAATCCTGAAGACCGTCTACTTTAATATGATTTCCGGCAAAATTTATAATTCCAAAAGCTCTGTTCATATTATTCATCCCCCTTTACACGTTTTGCCACAAGTTCGATATTCTTGCTGTCAGCGCTTCCGACAACGGCGTTTTTACCGATCTTGACACCGTCTGCAACGAGCGTGCGTGTAACGACAGCTCCTTCGGCAACTTCTGCCCCCGGCATAAGAACACTGTCTATAACCTGTGCTCCTTCGGCAACTTTTGCTCCTGTAAACAGGACAGAATTTTTAACTTTACCGTTGACAACGCAGCCTTGTGTGATAAAAGCGCGGTCAACAACAGCGTCGGCGCCGATATACTGCGGAAGAGCCGTTACGTCCTCTGTGTAAATCTTCCATGCCGGATCGTTCAGGTCAAGTGCATTGTTTTTGTCAAGAAGATCCATGTTTGCTTCCCAGAGGGAGTCGATCGTTCCGACGTCTTTCCAGTATCCCTTATATTTGTAAGCGCAGAGCTTCTTCTCGTCATTGAGAAGCGCCGGGATAATGTCTTTTCCGAAATCGTGGCTGGAATCCGCGTTCTTCATATCGGCAAGAAGCGTTTTGCGAAGCAGTTTCCAGTTGAAGATATAGATACCCATGGAAGCAAGATTGCTCTTCGGGTGTTCCGGCTTCTCTTCAAATTCTACGATGCGTCCTGTTTCATCGGTGTTCATGATACCGAATCGGCTCGCTTCTTTCATCGGAACTTCAATGACTGCGATTGTCGCGTCGGCTTTACTCTCTTTGTGGAATGCGAGCATCCTTGCATAGTTCATTTTGTAAATATGGTCGCCGGAGAGAATAAGAAGATATTCCGGAGAATACGTGTCGATAAAGTCTATGTTTTGTGAAATCGCATCGGCAGTTCCACGGTAAACATCAAGATTGGCATCTGATTTTTCACGGGGCGGGAGTACATAGACGCCGCTGTCTTTCGCGTCCAATCCCCAACGTCTTCCGGCAGCTACATAGCTGTTGAGAAGAATGGATTCGTACTGAGTCAATACGCCTACAACGTCGATTCCGCTGTTGGCACAGTTGCTGAGTGGAAAATCAATAATCCGATATTTTCCGCCGTATGAAACAGCCGGTTTGGCGACTTTCTGGGTCAGGTCATGAAGACGGGAACCGCGTCCACCGGCCAAGATCATGGCTAACATATTATTTTGTTTCATGCTTGAGTCCTCCCTTATAATTTACTCCCCTTTATTATACAATTCTATTCGTGAAAATGCCATACTTTATTGTGCGAAATAGTAAAAAATTCGTCAAAATAGTATAAATTATAAAATAATACAGAAAATTGAAAAATAATACAGAAAAAAGGATTGACATTAAAAATTTTGCTACATATACTATATTGTTAGCACCCGAACTATTATAATTTTGTGCATAATACAGAGGTCAAACGACTTCGTAAAAAAGGAAAAGTCAATACGAAAAATGCGGATACGGAAATCAGAAAGAGAAGAGGATGGATTATGGAAGAGCGGTGTGACGTAGGAAAGATCATCAATCGGATCTCGCATCAACTGAAGCGGAGAATGAATTGTCATGAGGAAGAGGATTCTTTGACAAATATGCAAAGGCATGTACTTCATTACATATTGCTTCAGTCAATGAGCAGGGATATTTACCAGAAGGATGTTGAGGCGGAATTTCAGATCCGGAGATCCACAGCGACGGGAATCTTACAGCTTTTAGAAAAAAACGGATTTATTTTGCGGAAAGCAGAAGACCGGGATGCGCGGCTGAAAAAGATCGTGCCGACAGAGAAAGCGGAAAAAGTCAGAGAACATGTATTGATGAACATTGATCGTACGGAAAAAATCATCCGTCAGGGGATACCTGATGAAAAAATGGCGGTTTGTATAGAAACGCTGGAACTGATTTCCGCCAATTTGTTTGAAGATGAAAAATGCTGTACCGAAAAACAAAAGACGGCGGCAGCCGGCGCAGTGTGATCAAAGCCGATCAAAGGAAACTGTGCCGGGAGGGAAACAGTTCGGGGGAAAGAAAGCAGCATGTAAACAAAAATCAATAGTAGAGAGAGGAGCTAATAGAAAAGATGGATAAAAAATTACTGCGCTCAGTGCGCGAGTATAAGAAACAATCGTTTCTGACACCTGTTCTTGTAGCCGCGGAAGTGTTTGTGGAAGTTCTCATTCCGATTTTGATGGCGAAGATTATTGATGTGGGGATCATGAACGGAGATATGGCATATATCATAAAGCTGGGCGCTTTGCTCGTACTGCTTGCGGTCGTGGCGCTTTTTTTCGGAGCGAAGGCAGGTCAGCTTGCGGCGGTAGCGTCTTCGGGATATGCTAAAAATTTAAGACATGATATTTTTTATAAAATACAAGATTTTTCATTCGGTAATATCGATCATTTTTCAACGCCGGGTCTTGTGACAAGACTGACGACCGACATTACGAATGTACAGATGGCGTATATGTTTACGATCCGTCTGCTCGCAAGAGCGCCGATCATGATCGTGATGTCCCTGATCATGACGGTGACGATCAGTCCTGCGATCGCATTTATGATGTTGATCACGATTCCGGTTTTGGGAGGACTTTTGATCTTTATCGCAAAGAAAGCGCACCCGCATTTTATCAAGGTGTTTGACGAATATGACGAATTGAATAATGTCGTTCAGGAAAACGTCAACGCAGCCCGCGTCGTGAAAGCGTACGTTCGGGAAGACCATGAAGTTGAAAAATTCGGAAAGATCTCGGGTATTGTATTCCGGCTTTTTACAAAAGCAGAGAAAATCGTTGCCTGGAACTCTCCGACGATGCAGTTTACTATGTATATAGTCGTTCTTGCAATGGTGCTGATCGGCGGCGAAAGTATCATAAGCGGAGATATGCTTACAGGAGAGCTGACAAGTGTGATCGTCTATGCACTTCAGATACTGACGTCTCTTATGATGGTGTCGTTTGTATTCGTTATGATCATGATCGCGGAAGCGTCTACGGAACGTATCAACGAAGTTTTGGATGAAGTACCGGAAATGGAAGACAAAGCGGATGCAGTTACGGAAGTTACAAACGGAGATATCGAATTTGAACATGTGAACTTCAGTTATGCGGGAGAGGGAGGCAATCTTTCGTTGAAAGATGTAAACCTTCATATAAAGAGCGGTCAGATCGTCGGAATCATCGGCGGTACGGGAAGCGCTAAGTCAACGCTCGTGCAGTTGATCCCGAGACTGTATGATGTGACGTCGGGAACAGTGAAAGTCGGCGGAACAGACGTGCGGGATTATAATTTGAAAGCTTTGCGGGATCAGGTGTCTGTCGTTCTTCAGAAAAATGTACTTTTTACAGGAAGTATCTATGAGAACATCCGTTGGGGTGATGAAACTGCAAGTGATGCGGAAGTAGAACGCGTATGTAAGCTGGCGCAGGCGGACGGATTTATCAGAGAGTTTCCGAATCAATATGAGACGATGATCGTAGAAGGCGGAAATAATGTGTCAGGCGGTCAGAAGCAGAGACTTTGTATTGCAAGGGCGCTTTTGAAAAAGCCGAAGATCCTTATTCTGGACGACTCGACAAGCGCGGTAGATACGAAAACAGACGCGCTGATTCGTCAGGCTTTCAGAGAAGAGATTCCGGATACGACACGGATCATCATTGCGCAGAGAGTTTCTTCGGTAGAGGATGCGGATGTTATTATCGTAATGGACAAAGGAGAGATCAGCGGAATCGGAACATCGGAGGAATTGCTGAAAACGAATGCGATTTACAGGGAAGTATATGAATCACAGATGAAAGGAGGAAAGGACAGTGAGTAAAGAAAAGAAACCGACAAAACCGTCGTTGAATAAAAATACATTAAAAACAGCAAAACGTCTACTCGGATATGTGACGAAAACATATAAAGTACAGTTTATTATCGTACTGATCTGTATTCTTGTCAGTTCGATTGCGACGATCTCGGTCTCATTGTCGCTGAAGTTTCTGCTGGATGATTATATTATCCCGCTGATCGGGCAAAAAAGTCCGGATTACACAGAACTGTATCAGGCGCTTGGTATATTGGCATGTATTTTCTTGAGCGGCGTAATTGCCTCCTTCATTTACACGAGACTTATGGTCGTGATCGGGCAGGGCGTGCTGAAACGTGTCCGCGACGAGATGTTTGAACATATGCAGAAACTGCCGATCCGTTATTTTGACCGGAATACAAACGGTTCGATCATGAGCCTTTATACAAACGATACGGATACGCTTCGTCAGATGATCAATCAGTCGATCCCGCAGGTGCTTATGTCGGCTCTTACGATCGTAGTCACATTTATTGCGATGCTTGTTTTAAGTCCGATCCTGACAGTTCTCGCCGTTGTGATGATCGGGGTGATGACGGCTGTTGCGAGAATGGTCGGAGGAAACAGCGGAAAATACTTTGTACGGCAGCAGCTTGATCTGGCAAATATCACGGGATTTGTGGAAGAGCGTATGACGGGACAGCGGGTCGTGAAAGTATTTAACCATGAACGGATTTCGGAAGAAGAATTCGATCAGCTGAATGAAAGTCTGTTCGTCAGTTCATCAAAGGCACATACGTTTGCAAGTATCATGGGTCCGGTTATCGGAAATATGGGAAACTTACAGTTCGTTTTGACTGCTGTACTGGGCGGCGCGCTTTCGGTACTCGGCATCGGAAACATTACGCTTGGCGTGATGGCGTCTTATCTTCAGTTTACGAAGAGCTTTACTCAGCCGTTTATGCAGATTGCCCAGCAGTTTAACTCAATCATCATGGCTCTTGCAGGTGCGGAACGTATTTTTAATATGATGGATGAAGAGCCGGAAGTAGACGAAGGATATGTTACTCTTGTAAACGCAAAGAAGGATGCACAGGGAAATCTTACGGAGTGTAAAGAAAGAACAGGCTTGTGGGCATGGAAACATCCGCATCAGGCAGACGGCACAGTGACATATACGGAGCTGAAAGGCGACGTGAGATTTTATGATATGACGTTCGGATATACGGAAGACCACATGGTGCTTCATGATCTGACTCTGTACGCGAAGCCGGGACAAAAACTTGCTTTTGTCGGTTCGACGGGAGCGGGAAAGACAACGATCACAAACCTGATCAATCGTTTCTATGATGTTCAGGACGGAAAGATCCGTTATGATGATATTAATATAAACAAGATTAAAAAGGCTGATCTGCGAAGATCGCTTGGTATCGTTCTTCAAGATACACATTTGTTTACAGGAACGATTATGGAAAACATTCGTTACGGGAAACTGGATGCGACAGATGAGGAAGTTTATAAGGCAGCAGAGCTGGCTCATGCAGACGGATTCATCAGAATGCTTCCGAAAGGTTATGAGACGCGCTTGAGCGGAGACGGAGAAGAACTGTCTCAAGGACAGCGTCAGCTTCTTGCGATCGCAAGAGCTGCCATTGCCGATCCGCCGGTACTGATCCTGGATGAAGCGACATCGTCTATTGACACAAGAACAGAAAGTATCGTTCAAAAAGGTATGGATAACCTTATGAAAGGGCGTACAGTATTTGTAATCGCCCACAGACTTTCGACGATCCGAAACAGCGATGCGATCATGGTGCTGGAACACGGACGTATTATCGAACGTGGAACACATGATGAGTTGCTGTCACAGAAAGGAACGTATTATCAGCTTTATACAGGAAACTTAGAGCTGTCGTAGAAAAGGAGGGGTTAAAACCCCCCTTTCTTTTTTATAATATAGATCGGTCGTTTCTTGCTTTCCATATAATCTTTCGACATATATTGTCCGAGCAGTGACAGGAAGATCATCTGTATGCCGTTCAACGCGAGGATCAGGCAGACAAGCAGAAGGATCCAGTTTGCTTTATGTCCGGTGAAAACGGAAACAAGTCCTGTGACAACGGCGGCGATCAGGAGAAACATGCCGATGAAGCCGGGCAGGGAAGCGGGGGCGGAAGAAAATGATAACATTCCGTCCATTGCATAGCGGAACAGAGAGCGGAAATTCCATTTTGTTTTTCCTGCGGCGCGCTCAGTGTTGTGAAACGGAATCCATTTTGTATCAAATCCAACGAAAGAGAAGATCCCTTTCATATAGCGGTTGTATTCTTTGAGTTCCAAAATAGAGTCCGTCATAGCTCTGTTCATCATTCGGAAATCACCTTTTCCGTCTCCCATATCGAGATGACATGCGTTCCCGATCAAGTGATAGAAAGAGCGGGATAAGAACGTGCGGATCGGATTTTCTCCGGTTCGGTCCTCTCTAAGTCCTGCACAGCAGTCGTATCCTTCGTATTTGACAGCGTGATACATGTTTTTAAGCAGAGCGGGCGGATGCTGCAGATCGGCGTCCATAAATACACAGTAGTCTCCCGATGCATTTTGAAGTCCGGCGTACATGGCGGCTTCTTTTCCGAAGTTTCTGGAAAATGTAAGAAAACGGACACGCTCGTCTTTCTCTGTAAAATGCTGAAGGATCTCTGCCGTTCGGTCAGAACTTCCGTCATCTATAAAAAGAAATTCGCAGACAGCGCCTTCGATCGAGGATGCGGCGTCTGAAACCGCGCTGTAAAAAGCGGGGAGAACGCTCTCCTCATTAAAACACGGAACGATAATGCTGATCACATCGTCAGCAGGATTATTTTTGATTGTCATATGGCAGCAGCTCCTTTCTGATCATATTTTGATCCTGCCCATGAGCGGCAGTTTTGAAAACGCGGTATTTGCAGAGCGCATAGTTTCCGATCACGGTTACGACGCTTACGATTAATTTTGAGCCGATCAAAGAAAGTGATAATTGATCGACGGCAAGCCAAAGCAGAACGTTTTCGACGAGCAGTGTGATAAATCGTAGAGCAGCAAAGGAGAAAAACTCTTCGGGAATCCGTCTGTTTGACCGAAAGACCCATTTTCTGTTCAGAACATAGGCGGCGATAACCGCGCCTGTCCATGCGATACTGTTAGATGCAATATACGGAACGTGAAAAAATAGAAAAAGTCCGTATAACATGTAATTAACTCCGGTTGTGATTCCTCCGGTAATGATGTAAGTGAGCAGTTCTTTGCTTAAGTAAATTCGTTTCAAAGTCAGTTCCCTCTTTCTTATAATGATTATAGTGAATTTCTTACAGCGCGTTTTTATGGTGAGCCGTTGTAATATTTTGTGTTTTTCTTGAAGTAAAGACTCCAAATGTAAAAATCAGGTAACTTAAATAGCACAACAGAGATATCAGGCTGATGATACAGCCGATTTGTTTTCCGGGAGGAGAAAATCGAAATTCGATCTTATGAGTCCCCTTTTCGATATGTGCTCCTGCAAAAGCTTTATTTACGCGGATAATATCTGTGCGTCTGCCGTCGATGTAAAGCTCAAGTCCGTTTTGCCGCGGAATCGCAGACGCGAGAACCCCGTTGCTTTCTGCATGGATGCTTCCGGAAAAAACAGTCGTGCCTGAAAGGAAGGCGCTGCGTTCGGTTCTGCTGTCACAGACCGCTTTTGTAATTGTGTTCTTGTCGTCGAAAATATGTTTATTACATAAATGCCACTGTACGTTGCTGACAGTGAAATGACCCTTTGGAAAAGTAACCTTTAGTTTTGTCATACCCGAGTCACTGTCCGCTGAAAACTGATAGTGAAACGTATTGTTTCCGTTTGGGTAAGGCGCAAATAGTCCCGAAAGCTTATTGCGTATGTTGTTAATGTCGATGACAACAGGATCGATCGTTTTATTATCCACCTGGAAAGAAAGCAACAAAATGTTGCCAAAACCTGTATTTTCAACATAAAATGTCAACGATTGTTGACATTTTGAGATTATGTCATGCTTATCGGCAGTCTTTTTGATAGTCAAACTATCGGGAAGTTTGCCGTCTGCCGACAGTTTCGGGGCAAAAGGAGTGATAAACTTTCCGGGGAGGTAAACGTCGCTGTCCGTATCAGTGGAAGTGTTTTCTATTATGGTTTTGCGGGAAATCGCTTCCAACTGTTCGATTTGATTGAAACGGTCAAACTCTTTTTCAGAGATTGTATCCGATGTAAAATAAACATTCGGAAGCACGTGTTTATTCTCTGCGACCACCGTGTCTTTTGCCGAAGAATACAGAGGCGTATACCCGGCGGGAATATGATCTTTTTCTGTCTCGATATACCGAACGCCAAGAAGATGAAGCATGAACGGATTATCGGAAGTAAGCAGCGCGATCCGGTTATTGATTCGGATCGGTGTATTCAGCACGTCATAATACAAGTCGGAGTAAGCGCTGTTTGTCACAGAAGAATACATAGAACTTCTTGTTATTTTCGCTTCTGGGGCGCGGTTTCCGTTTGCAAGCGGTTCGGTCAGGCTGTCAAAATGATAGAGCGGATCCATCGGAATTTCCGCAAGTTTTGTGTAAGTTTCTTTTGCCGAAACATCTGCTTTCTTTACCCAGTTTTCCTTTCTGGCAGTTGTAATATACATACCGACCGGGGCGATCAGTATGAGCAGATAGACGAGTAATTCTACCCGGGCAAAAATGCGGGGATTTTTAAACATTTGCAAAATAAGGTTTTGTTTCCGTCTTTGTATCAGGCAAAATAAAAACAGAATACCAAGTTCGATCAAAATCCACGGAAACTGAACTTGACTGAACCAGAGCAGACCAAGCGGAAGCATTACGGCAAACGGATAGAGCGGATACGATGAAACGCGGTCTGTTTCGGTGTGCGCTGATTTTAAGTAACGTACGCAGTGCAGGATGAACAGCGGCAGAAACGGAATAAGTATCTTCGGTCTGGCGTAGAGCGTTCCGTTTAAAATGTAAGAAAAGATACCGAACAATCCGAAAGATAAAAATAAAACGCTGTCAGGAAAGAATTCTTTTTTGGCAGGATTTTTTTTATTTAATCCGGCAAGTATCGTGTAAAAGCAGATCAATGTAAGCCCCAGTCCGTATTCGTTAAACAAGATGCCGTTCATAGAGATATTCGGTCCGAAAAGCTCTAATATTTTCAAAAGAGAAAATCCGCCGCCGCTTCGTCTGTGCTCCATCAGTACAAGTCCTGTCGGCAGAAGGAGCGCCGCCGCCATGCATACGGAAAGAACGGCGGAAGGGATATATTTTTTGAAAAACGAATCTTTCCAAAATGTCTCTTTTTCCGTTCTCAGCCAGTACCAGCCGATCGCGGCAAATGCGGCGATCGCAAAATAGAAGCTGTGCAGGCAGATCAGAAGCATACAAAGAGGGAGAAAGCGAAACTTACGTTTCTTCACGCACAAAAAAGCAAGGATCAAAAACGGCAGATAATTGACAAACATGATCTGACGATGCATATGGAAAAGACATCCCGCAGTCAAAAATAAAACGCTTCCGATGAAGGAAAAGAACGGGGAAATATCCTCGCTTTGCAGCCACATATAACATAAAAGAACGGAAGCGAGATAAAGTGCAAGCATATAGCCGATCAGGATGTAAACCATAGGAATCTGCGGAAACAGACATCCGATCAGAATATCAGGTCTTAAAAATCCATAATAAGAAAACTGATATCCGCTGCTTCCGCTTCCGAGATCGATCCAGTCGGGAAGAAGCGTGTGCTGTTCCACGCAGGCGTCACGGATCGTTTCCGCAAGAGCGGCATGCTGGGAAAACCAGTCCGTATTCGATCCGTAGACGGCGTCGGCAGGCAGAATTGTCGTTGTCAATATAATAAAAAGCAGAATAAGCGCTGCCGGATAAATGAGTTTCTTCATATATAATGCAACTCCTTTAAGTGTTATTTACAGGATTCCCTTTATTTCCTGACATAAACAGGATATTATAGTCGTCTTAATAAATTGCGGAAAATAAAAAGAAGAATTCTTAAGAAAAACCGATAAAATCTTAAAAAAACATTGATTAAATTGACACAAATTAAGTAAATATCACGAAAAGGATATTGGATGTACCGAAATGACAGGGAATATGTTATCATAAAATAGATGCAGACTGTGAAAAACATAACAATTTCATAGGTAATTGCGAAACAAGTCCGCAATCCTGACTGAAAACAG
>UMFA01032678.1_pt1 | contig 11321 bp, 6 predicted proteins | sample 1964891 | NCBI WGS metagenome assembly UMFA01 (sample SAMEA4836034, study PRJEB28245) | human gut metagenome | biome: gut microbiome; material: fecal sample | place: Denmark | collected 2008
AGTATGGACAACAAGGAAAGAAACATCACCCCCGAAGAGGCGGTAATCCTATGGCATGCCTCGCGGCTTGACCTCTCGAAAAACCACGAGCAGGCGCCCGAAATCCTGAAAGTGCAGGGCTCCGTCATCGGCACACTGGGAAATTTCAGCGCGTCAATCGGAAAAGCCAAAAGCAAGAAGACGTTCAACGTCTCCGCAATCGTGGCGGCTGCGCTGAAAAACGGGACGGTACTGAACTATACGGCGGAACTGCCCGAAAACAAACGGAAAATACTCTATGTGGACACCGAGCAGAGCACCTACCACTGTGAGATAGTGGCAAGGCGCAGCCTTCACATGGCGGGGCTGCCGACCGACAGCAACCATGAGAACCTCGAGTTCCTCGTCCTGCGGAAGTACACGCCCGAAGAGCGCATAGCAATCGTGAAGGAGGCAATCTACCGTACCGAGAATGTTGGGCTGGTAGTTATCGACGGGATACGGGACATGGTGTATGACATCAACAGTTCCAGCGAGTCCACGAAGGTAATCTCCCTGCTGATGACATGGACGGGTGAAAGGAATATCCACATTCACACCATACTGCACCAGAACAAGGGGGACGAGCATGCAAGGGGGCACATCGGAACCGAACTCAGCAACAAGGCGGAAACGGTGCTGCAAGTAGAAAAGGACGAGAAGACCCCCGGTGTAAGCACAGTCAAAACCGCACATATCAGGGCAGTGGACTTCGAGCCATTTGCTTTTCGCATCAACGGGGAGGCATTGCCCGAACTGCTGGAGGACTACCAGTTCAAGGACAAGGACGAGACAAAAGGGAATAGAGGGAAGTTCGACCCGTATAGGGACATCACCGAACAGCAGCACCGCATCGCACTGGAAGCGGCATTCACCCTGAAAGACGAATACGGTTACAAGGAACTTGAAGGGGCTTTGCGGGAAGCATACGCCTCTGTCGGTGTCAAACTCAGTGACCACAGACTGCGTGACCTCATCACCGTATTGAAAAACAAGCGGATGATAGTGCAGGAGAACGGAAGGAAATACACCTTCAAGCCGGACTTCCACTATTAGCGGCGCAGACTGGAAACCGCTTCACGTCAACCGGGGTATATATATATGGTGAAGTGAAGTGGAATATTCCGGAATATGGTAAAAACCGCTTCACTTCATTCCCGTACCTATATATACGGAAGTGAAGTGAAGCAGATATATACAGACCGTACCGCAAACATGTACGGGCGAAAAGAAAAAACAATATCCACTTAAACAGAAGTCTACATGAATACGAATGAAGCGAAGCAAATACGCATAGAGGAATATTTGCACAATCTTGGCTACAACCCGGTAAGACGGCAGGGAGACAGCCTATGGTACAAGTCACCGTTCAGGGACGAACAAGAACCGTCCTTCAAGGTGAACACCGAACGCAACCTATGGTATGATTTTGGCGCGGGCAAGGGTGGCAACATCATCGCACTGGCGCGGGAGCTCTACGCGTCCGACAGCCTGCCCTACCTTTTGGAACGGATAGCAGAACAGGCACCCGGCGTGCGCCCGGTCTCCTTCTCTTTTGGCGGGCAACCACTCTCAAAACCGAGTTTCCAGCAGTTGGAGGCGGTACCGCTTTCTTCCCCCGCCCTATTGTCCTATCTGCGGCAGAGGGGGATAAATACGGAACTGGCAAAAAGAGAATGCAGGGAGGTGCGCTATCTGACTGGCGGCAAACCCTACTTTGCCGTTGGTTTTCCCAACCGTTCGGGAGGCTACGAGATACGCAACAAGCTCTTCAAGGGCTGCATAGCACCGAAGGACATCACCCACATACGGCAGGAACAGCCGAGGGAGACCTGCTACCTCTTCGAGGGCTTCATGGACTACCTCTCCTTCCTCACCCTGCGGCTGGAAAGGTGTCCTGACCGTCCCGACCTTGACGGGCAGGACTACATCGTACTGAACTCGACTTCCAACCTCTCCAAGGCAATCCGACCATTGGGCGGTTACGGGCGCATCCACTGTTTCCTCGACAACGACAAGGCGGGAATGGAAGCTGTTCAGGAACTACGGGAGGAATACGGGCTGCGCATCCGGGACGCGTCGCACATATACGGAGGATACAACGACCTGAACGATTTCCTGCGGGGTAAACAGAACGGACAATCCGAACGGAGGCGTGAGAAGCCGGAACCGGAGAAAAGCCAACAGAAGGCAGAACAACCGAAAAAGAAAAACAAAGGTATCAGGATGTAACCGTACAGCCACCGGAAGGCTTTGAAAAAAGCCATAGCTCATTAGGGCTTTTTCTTCACGCAATGCACGCATCGCTAAAAAAGCCCCAATGAGCAAAAGGGACGCCGCCCCTTTTGAAACCCCGAAGCCATGCGGCATGGGAGCAAGGCAGGGGAAGTATTAACCGAAAAAATGTATTACAGTTATGGGATATGCAGTTTTGCATTTGGAAAAGGCGAAAGGTGCGGACGGCGCAATGTCCACGCACATAGAGCGCACCGTACACCCGAAGAACGCGGACAGAAAGCGCACGCACCTGAACCGGGAACTGGTGCAGTTCCCCGAAGGGGTGAGGAACCGCACGCAGGCGATAGCGCACCGGATAGAAACGGCGGGCATCAAACGCAAAGTGGGCACCAACCAGGTGAAGGCAATCCGGGTGCTGCTCACCGGAAGCAACAAGGACATGAAACAAATGGAAACGGACGGGCGACTTGACGGCTGGTGCAGCGATAACCTGAAATGGCTCCGGGAAACATACGGGGAGCGGAACCTCGTATCGGCAGTCCTGCACATGGACGAGAAGACACCGCACATACACGCCACTATCGTACCGATAGTGACCGGAGAGCGCAGGAAAGCCAAAAAAGAAGAACAGAACGGGAAAAAGAAATACCGCAAGAAGAGCACGCAGGATGTACGGCTGTGTGCTGATGACGTCATGGCAAGGCACAGGCTGAAACACTATCAGGACACCTATGCACAAGCCATGAGCAAATACGGCTTGCAAAGAGGAATAGACGGTTCACTGGCAAAACACATCTCCACCATGCAATACTACAAGGAACTGGTAGAGCAACAGGACAGCCTGCAGGAGAACATAGAAACCCTGCTGGGGCTGGAAGAGGAAGCACAGAAGAAGTTAAAGCAGGTCAAGGGGGAAATCAACACGCAGAAGATGAAGAGCGCAGCGGTGAACGCCACCACAGCCATAGCGGACGGGGTAAGTTCTCTTTTGGGCGGCAGCAAGGTCAAGAGGCTGGAAGCGGAGAATGAGGGGTTGAAGCAGGACATAGCCAATCTGCAAAGACAAGTACAAGCCGAACAGAGGGAACAGACAAAAATGGAGAACCGCCACAACAGCGAGATAAACAAGATAGACCGGAGTTACCAACAGAAAATTGCAGGGTACGCCAATAGACTGGAACAGATAGACACCTATTTCCCTATCGTAACAGAACTGCTGCCCATAGCCGAACAATGCCGGGAAGTGGGGTTCACCGAAGAACTGACAAGGCAAATCGTCAGCCTGCAGCCCGTAGGGTTCAAAGGCAGGCTCTATTCGAAGGAACACAAGGAGAGGTTCAGGACGGAGCACTCAACGGCAATCGTAGAGAGAAATCCGCAGGAGAAAGGACAGTTCCAGTTGTGCATTGACGGTATGCCGATACTTGAATGGTTCAGAATGAAGTTTCAGGAACTTAAAGAAAAACTGGGTGTAAACAACACCCAAAAAGAAGACAAACCAAAGCAGGGATTAAGAATGTAAAACACAACAAGTGAAAATATATCATTGTGTTTCATAGGATTTTTTGATTATTTCATTTACATTTGCATTGGATTGAACGTTAGGTTCTTCCAATACATATAGAAATTAAAGAAGCGTTATGCTTATCTTGTAGTTTGAAAACCTGAGAAACTTTCAAAATGAGATACAAGGAGGGCATAGTGGTTCTCACGCTATAGCGTGGGCTGCTATATCCATATCTGTATCTCAGGTTTTCTCAGGACCTTCAAACTAAGACATGGCATTGCAGTTCCACGCTTTACTATTTTAACAAAACTTCTCTGAAGGAACGGGAAAAGTGTTAAAGACATAATCAAAATGGGATTTTTTAAATTTGGTAGTAAAAAGCCTTCTATTAATCATCAGATTATTCAAGGCAAGAAATGTACAGTCTTTCAGTTTTCAATGAAAGCCACTGATTTTGTAATAACTTGCCATGTTGCTCCAGCTCCAGAACCTTTAATAAGTTTTCCTTCTTATGATCCTCGTTTGGGAAGATATGTGGAGATAGTTTACGGTGAGAAGGATTTTGCGGATGACATCCAAAAACTTATTGATACAATAGACTACGAAGATAGAGGAGAAGAAGCCTTTTATTACGCTTTTGATGTTTTCGTTACTGAACACATAAATGAATTTAATAGACTTATTGATACTGATCTTTTCCGGATTATTTCTGAAATCATTTTAATGATGGAAGCTATTTTAAAAGCTCGGGTAAAAGAACAACTGCCTGAGCAGGACAAAATAGACATTATGCACTCTTACATAAATCGTACTCTAACAAAGTTTGCTAATAATTTCTATATAACTAAGTATAGAAGAAGTAATTTCAATATTGAGCCTTATTTGGTGAAATATTCAGATACGGTTCGTTAAGTCTATATTCCAATATTATATTCTCTAAATTACATAAATTACAATGGAAACATATGACCAATTTCCCATAAACCTTTTAGAATCTCAAGGTTCTATTACAATACCATCCGTCAAGGTTATTTCAGACAATGTTAATATTTGGGAAAACGGAGGTGTTGTAGAACATAGTGTAACTCCAACCTCTATAATTTTAGATACTCAATCTGAAGGAGTAAGCTATATAATAACTAACCAAAAATTAGGACAGTTTATTAACTTAAACGGTTTTTTCAAAGAGAAATCCGAAAATAAAGATAGGATCTTATTGAGTACAGATTTATTCGCAGGTGGAATAGGAGAATACATGTGCCCCGACATGCTATCGCTATTTTATAAACAGGGAAAGTTAGCAAAATTACAATTTACAATAACTAATCCTTCGCGAATAGTAGAGTTTATTATTCCTATTTTCGACCAAATAGAAGTTACTCCCAAAGAAGATGATTCATATGAAACCAAAGTTAAGCTATGGCATTTGATGTGTGTTATTGCTATATCTAAAGCCAATGGAATTAGAAATCCAACTCAGCGACAATTAATAGAAACTATCATGAAACGTGAAAATATGACAGAGGAACATCTCAATCGGGTGAATAATAATGCTACATCTATTAGTTTCATGCCTCCTGCTGATGATCGTAAAAAGTTACGTATATTATACGATATGGTTGTTATAATGATTGCTGGTGGGCAAATGACAGATGAAGAAAAAGGACTTATTGGCGATATTGCATACAAATTCGGATTTGAGCCTGATAAAACTCTTGATTATTTGATGCAAACAGTCTTTAATGAAATGTAAGCCTATGCCCTTGTGTAAATAAATCATTGAATTTATAAACAAAAGAAAAGCGCAACTCTGATTGTTTCTGAATTGCGCTTATATTATTTACACACGTTGTTTCACTAATTCTATTACTTTAAAACTGCATTATGACGGGATATGTAAAGAAAGCAACGAGGAAATAGCAAAATGAAATCCTAAATGAAAACCAACACCCAATATTACAATATTAGGGTGTAATATCGGGTGTTGGTTTTGCAAATTATTGATAATCAATATTTATTGCGGTGCGTACGGGACTCGAACCCGTGACCCCATGCGTGACAGGCATGTATTCTAACCAACTGAACTAACGCACCATTATTTCATTCTTTCGTTGCTATCTCTCTCGATTGCGGTTGCAAAGGTAGACAAAATTCTTATATCTGCAATAGCTTGAAAGAAAAAAAATCATCTTTTTTTTAACATAGCTTGATTATAAGAGATTTATGTTACCTTTGCAAAACTAAATTAATATTGAAATCATGAGAAATACTCCTATTGAACGTAAGTTGATAGATGAAACTATCGCAGATTTTCATATCACAGACTTTGCCAAAGCAACTATCCGTGAAGTCAAAGCCATTGCAGCCAATGCCGAAGCGGCATCGGGTGTGGAATTCATAAAAATGGAAATGGGTGTACCCGGACTCCCCCCCTCAGCCGTCGGCGTAAAGGCAGAGGTGGAGGCATTGCAGAATGGTATTGCCAGCCTCTACCCGGACATCAACGGACTCCCCGCCTTGAAGCAGGAAGCATCCCGTTTCATCAAAGCCTTTATCAATGTAGATGTAGCCCCCGAAGGTTGCGTACCAGTTACCGGTTCCATGCAAGGAACTTTTGCTTCATTCCTCACATGCAGCCAGTGCGATGAGAAAAAGGATACCATTCTCTTCATCGATCCCGGTTTCCCGGTACAGAAGCAGCAGTTGGTCGTGATGGGACAGAAATATGAAACCTTTGACGTATATGACTACCGTGGCAACAAGTTGAAAGCGAAGTTGGAAAGTTACCTCAGCAAAGGAAATATCTCTGCCATCGTCTATTCCAATCCCAACAATCCCAGCTGGATTTGCCTAAAAGAAGAAGAATTGCGCATCATCGGCGAACTGGCAACCAAATATGACGTCATTGTGCTGGAAGACCTCGCCTACTTTGCCATGGACTTCCGCCAAGACTTGAGCAAACCGTTCCAAGCGCCTTACCAACCTTCTGTGGCACACTATACGGACCTTTACGTGCTGCTCATTTCCGGTTCCAAAGCTTTCAGCTATGCCGGTCAACGTATCGGTGTCAGCTGCATTTCGGACAAACTGTATCATCGGGCCTATCCCGGGTTGACACAACGCTACGGCGGCGGCACCTTCGGCACAGTATTCATCCACCGCGTACTCTATGCGCTCTCTTCCGGCACCAGCCACTCTGCGCAGTATGCTCTTGCCGCCATGCTTAAAGCAGCCAATGAAGGTCAATACAACTTCCTTGATGAAGTGAAAGTATACGGTGAACGTGCCCGCCGCCTGAAGGAAATCTTCTTGCGCCACGGTTTCCACTTGGTATACGACAATGATTTGGGTGATCCCGTTGCCGATGGTTTCTACTTCACCATCGGTTACCCGGGCATGAGTAGCGGAGAACTTGCGCGGGAACTAATGTACTACGGTGTAAGCGCCATTTCGCTGGTGAGCACCGGAAGCCATCAGGAAGGATTACGTGCCTGCACTTCCTTTATCCAAGACCATCAGTACGACCAGTTGGACGAACGTATGGCAATTTTTGCCGAGAATCACCCCATCCAATAAAAAATATCCCTATATAAATAAGGTGTCTCTACCAGTTGATGCCGGTATCCCACCACAATCGGGTACCGGCATTGTCATCTCCACCCAGTACCTCTACCAAAGCGGCATACTGCTCGGCATTCTCCGTCTTCAGTCCGCCGGGAAAGTTCAGACGGCGAATCATTGTCTCAGTATCTATGCACCCGTCTTTACTGTGATTAAAGCGTACGGGGAATAGCCGGGGATACCCCGTCCGGCGCTGTTCAGCCCAAGCTTCACACCCTTCGGGAAACATGGCAATCCATTTTTGGGTAATAATCTTCTCCAGTTTCGTATCCCTATCCGCTGACTCCAGCCAGCGTGGCGAAACCTGACAACGGGCGGTAATATCATTCTCCATATCGTAGGTATCCACAAAATCGGCAGGCAACAAGTCGCTCTCCAGATAAGCGTCGGACTGCAAGATGCCATACTGACGGAAAGAAGCCATTACCCCTTCTTCATAGCAGATTTTCGCCGACTCATCAGTCCATCCCCGTAGGGCAGCCTCGGCACGCAGGAACCAGACTTCTGCTGCCGGCATCAACACTGCATCAGTCTGCTGGGTAACTTTCAATTTTGAGAGTGTATTATAATAGTTATGTGCAAAGCATGTACCCTGACGAATGCCGCGATACTCGCCTGCAAACTGTTCATCCTGGCAAGTGGCAAAATAGATTTCACGACGGGGATCTTCATATCCGTTCAGTATGGACTCCATCGGCGCTCCCATATAAGCTTCATTCCAAACAAGGTTTATCTCGCCCAACGGATTGGTATATCCATTCGCCGTGGAAACCGCCACCGACTCGTCTGCCTCCCGAATGACTCCGTATTCATTATCCATCGCTTTACGGAATTCCGTTTTTGCCTTCTCCGGACTGGCTACCGCAATGCGCATGGCAAGCCGCATCCTCAACGAGTTGGCAAACTTTATCCAAGAGTCATAATCACCGTCCAACAACATATCGAAACGCGCAAACTCCGAAGCTCCCGGATGCTCGACAATATAATCGGAAAGTACAGCTACAGCCGTATCGAGTTCACAGAAAAATGCATTATAGACCTCTTTCTGCGTGTCGGGCATATAACGGGCTTCGAGATCGGCAAAATGACTATACACAATAGGGCCGTAATAGTCCGTGACACGGTGCATCACTTCCACCTTCAGTATCTTGGTAATGCCGAAAAAGGCAGGCATACGGTCACGTGTGGCATTCTCCGACTGATATATCTGCGGGAAAACATACTCATAGGTATGTCCCCACATGGCGCTGTTCCATCCATCCTGCAAGTTGTAGTCCGAATTGTGCGAACCTCCATTCAGAGGCTTGGCATCGTGCATGTAACCGCTGAACATGTCGGCATTCAAATTCTGGGTCAACTGAAAAGGCCAGTTCTTCCCCTTTCCGTAGTCGTAATTGAAATAGATGCCTTGCTGGATGATTCCAAGACGGATGCCATGTTCGTTATAGTCGGCCTGCAAGTTCTCGTCCGTCACACCAGACTTGTCCGTATTGATTTCCTTAAAGTCTCCCGTACAAGCCAGAAACACGAAAACCATGCCAATCAGTACTATAATCCTCTTCATATCAAGTCTCCCTCCCCCTCTTAAAATTCACACTTCAAAGAAAATCCCCAACTACGCGTGGTAGGCATACCGTAGACTTCAATTCCCTGGTTATCATTGCCCGTAGAGAGTACCAGGTCAGGGTCGAAAGGCGCCTTTTTGTAGAAGAAGAACAAGTTGCGTCCCGAAAAGGACAGTTGTGCCCGCTTGAGGACTTTGGTCTTTTCCATCCAGGCTGCAGGCAGTTGGTAGCCCACGGACAGCTCACGCAGCCTGATGTTCGTGGCATCATACATATAATATTCCGTCACCCCGGCCCGTCCGCCTATAACATTCTTATAAAATCCTTTCACATTATCTATCCGGTTACCTTCAAGCATTACATAACCTTTGTCTCTGGCCCGGGCCGTGACTTCAGAAACGCCATACATATCCATATCCGCCTGCGTCTGGGACAAAATATCGCCTCCAAAGCGACAATCCACCAGAAAATAGAAAGAAAAATTCTTGTAAGACAGCATATGATTCCAGCCCAGCATCAGTTTTGGATTGGCATTGCCCACTTTCACCGTATTGCCATCACCTTCCACCAAAGGCATGCCGGTATTGTCTCCTTCCGTGCCGTAAACGATATTGCCCGCATCGTCACGTACAAAAGCTTTTCCGTAGATGTCACCGATAGAGCCCCCTTTCACCAATTTCATGGCATAACTGGACGAGAAGCTGGTAGGACCGTAAAGAAACTCCTTCAGCGCTTCGTGCAGTGAAATTATCTTGTTGCGGTTGGTGGAGAAGTTCACCTCTGTTTTCCACTTGAAATGGTTTGTCAGCAAAGGAACGGCATCCAATGAAACCTCCCACCCCACATTCTGTATATTACCCGCATTGACATAACGGTAGGCATATTTATCGCCCGACAGAGTGGGAAGCTTGAAGAACTGGTTCCGGGTATTCGTCTTATAGAAAGTGGCATTCAAACCAATGCGGTTCTTTAAAAAACGCGCTTCTATACCCGCCTCAAAGGAATGCGTCATCTCCGGTTCCATATCCTTGAACGGCGCGGCATCACTTGCCAGGAACTCTCCACCCGCCGTGATATGCGAGGAAGGATTTGTGATGAACATGGGAATATCATTGCCCACCATGCTGTATGCCCCCCTTATCTTTGCCAGTGACACCCATCGGGGTAAAGTCATCAGCTTATTGAATATCAGCGAAAATCCCACGGAGGGATAGAAGAACCCGCTTTTCTCATGAGATGTATAAGCCAGCGTGGAGGACCAGTCATTACGGGCCGACAAATCAAGATAGACAAACTCGTTGTAGCCCAGTTGTGCCGTCGCAAACAAGGACTGCAATTGGCGCCGCGCATCAATCTTCTGGTCCAGCCCAGCGGAACCATTCATGATGATATTGGCCAGATTGAACACATTGGCATATTTCAGCGAAGCTGTTTTAGAGTCATAGCGGGTGGAGTTCACTGTCTTGTCATTGATACTGGCACCGAGCGCCGCGTTGAGAGAGAATGCATCCCACTGCTTTTTCATCATCAGTATGGCGTCTCCGTAATATTGGGTTTCCTGATAGTCCATCTCGATATAACGCCCATTGGCTCCCGCTAACGCCGGAGCGGTAGAGGCATAGAACTGCTGGCGCACCTTGTCGTTAATATAGTCTACATTGCCACGGGCCTGCAGGCTTAACCAATCGTTTATCTTCAGATTGGCGGATAAGGAGACTATGACATGCATGCGGTTCTCCTTGCTCAATATGCGATTGGTAATCCAGTAGGGATTCTGCTCAAAATCCTCGTAGGAGGTATGCCAATTCTGTATGTTCAAGTTTCTACCCTCATCATAAACCTCGAAGTTCTCCTTATAATAAGCAATATCCTCACCCCGTGGAAAACGGTAGAGCCCCACCAAAGGATTCATGTAGAAACCACCCACGGTAGGCTTGTTCTTCACCACCTGGCGCATCAGGCTCATGCTGCCATCTAACTTCAGACGGGAATTCAATAGAACGGAAGTCTCTCTGAAAGTGAGGTTGTGCTTCGAAAGGTTATGTTTCCCAATGATGCCATGCCCCGTAGTATTGGCATAGGAGAAATAGTTCTGCAACTTCTCATTGCCGTGACTCAAGGAGATGGAAGTTATGGAGGTGACACCAGTAGAGAAGAAGTCTCTCAGATTATCGTATTCGGGAAGGTTTACCCGTTCTCCCCAACTGTCCACACCGTCACTTACTCCATAGCGGTTCTGCATCTTGGGTAGCGCAAAAGCATTGTCGAACATCAGGCTCGTCGAGAAAGAAACACTGCGTTGCCCGTGCGACTGCCCCTTCTTTGTAGTAATCAGTATCACCCCATTGGCAGCCTGGCTACCATACAAAGCT
>UMFA01027032.1_pt1 | contig 11192 bp, 5 predicted proteins | sample 1964891 | NCBI WGS metagenome assembly UMFA01 (sample SAMEA4836034, study PRJEB28245) | human gut metagenome | biome: gut microbiome; material: fecal sample | place: Denmark | collected 2008
GAACTGCAGGAAGAAGGTGATAATCAGCAGGCGGATATGCATGCCGTCCACATCGGCATCGGTGGCTACGATGACTTTGTTGTAGCGCAGTGTTTCTATGCCGTCTTCTATATTCAAGGCTGCTTGGAGCAGGTTGAATTCTTCGTTTTCATAAACTACTTTCTTGGTCAGTCCGTAGGTATTTAGCGGTTTACCACGCAGGCTGAATACTGCTTGGGTATTCACGTCACGGCTCTTGGTGATGGAGCCGCTGGCAGAGTCTCCCTCGGTAATGAAGATACAGGATTCGGTTTCCTGATCCTTGCCTTTACCGTCACTCAAGTGGTAACGGCAGTCGCGCAGCTTGCGGTTGTGCAGGTTGGCTTTCTTGGCGCGCTCGCGTACCAGCTTGTTGACGCCGGCAATGGCTTTGCGCTCTTTCTCGGAGTCCTGTATCTTTTGCAGCATCACTTCGGCCACAAGCGGGTTCTTGTGGAGGTAATTGTCCACTTCCGTCTTGATGAAGTCTCCTACGTATTTGTTTACTGTGGGGCCGGCGGGCTTGTGCTCCTGCGGCGCGGCAGGCCACATGTTGTTGCTGCCCAGTTTCGTTTTGGTCTGGCTTTCGAACATGGGTTCTTCCACGTCGATGGCGATGGCGGCTACCAGTCCGTTGCGTATGTCGGCATACTCCTGGTTCTTGTTGTAGAATTCCTTGATGGTACGGGCAATGTGTTCCTTTAAGGCAGTCTGGTGTGTACCGCCTTGGGTGGTGTGCTGCCCGTTGACAAAGGAGTAGTACTCTTCACCGTATTGATTGGTATGTGTGAAGGCAATCTCGATGTCCTCTCCTTTCAAGTGGATGATGTCGTAAAGGCCTTCGCTGGTCATGTTGTCTTTCAGCAAGTCCTCCAGCCCGTGGCGGGAGACGATGCGCTGTCCGTTGTAAATGAAGGTGAGGCCCGTATTCAGGTAGGTGTAGTTGCGCAGCAGGGTTTCTACGAACTGGTTCTGGAAGGAATAGTTGTAGAAGAGCGTGTTGTCCGGTTCAAAGAAGATATAAGTTCCGTTTTCTTCTGTCGAGTCTTCGGTCACATCACTCAACAGCGTTCCTTTCTCGAAGATGACGGTACGTACTTTGTCGTCGCGGTAGCTGCGTACCTCGAAACGGCTACTCAGCGCATTGACCGCCTTGATGCCCACGCCATTCAGTCCGACACTTTTCTTGAAAGCCTTCGAGTCATATTTACCCCCGGTATTCAGTTTGCTGACTGCCTCTACCAGTTTGCCTTGCGGGATGCCTCGTCCATAGTCGCGCACGCTGACGCGCAGGCCGTCTTCTATAGTCACTTCTATACGCTTTCCGGCACCCATCTTGAACTCGTCGATGCTGTTGTCCATCACTTCTTTCAGCAACACATAGATACCGTCGTCGTTCTGTGAGCCGTCGCCCAGACGGCCTATGTACATACCGGAACGGACACGGATATGCTCCATGTCGTCCAGGTGGCGGATGTTGTCGTCGGTATATTCTACGCTGGAAACGGGGCTCTCTGTGATATTGTTGTCTGCTTCTTCCAGCGGCAGGGTCATATTGTTGTTATCTTCCATAAGTACGTTATTCCTTCATATTGCGCATTGCGACAAAGGTAATGAGAAATTCGGGGGTTCGCAAAAAAATAATGTCTTTTATGGACTTCTGACAAGCTTATATTCTGGATTTAGAATTTATTTTATTCCCTTCACAAAGCATCTTCTCCGTTTGTGCTGTTCCGTCTTGAAGTACTCCCATTGCGCTTGTACTTTGCCGTTCAATTCCAGCTCCGGATTACTTTCGGCATACTCGAAACCAAGTTGCTGATAGACGGGGATAAGGTCGGAGAACAGCAGTGCATTGACGCCCTTGTTCTGATATTCCGGTTTTACGGCAACCAGCAGCAAGTCGAGCATTTTGGGATATTTCTTCAAGAAGATGGTCTTGGCCAGGTGATACCAACCCATAGGAAGCAGGCGCCCGTGGGCTTTTTGCAACGCTTCGGCGAGGGATGGCATAGAAATGCCTACGGCAAGCAGCTGGTCATCGGCATCGGTAATCAGTGTCACCATGCGAAGGTCGAGGATGGGCAGGTACATCTTGACGTATTGGTCAATCTGCCGTTGGCTCAGTGCAGAATAACCGTAGAGGGGCTGATAGGCTTCGTTCATCAGTTCGAAGATGGCCTGACCGTAGTCTTGGGCAATCTTCTTGGCCGATGTGTATTTCTTTATCTTGAGGTTATACTTGCGCTGGATGAGGTCGGAGATGCGCTTGTGCTTGTCGGGTATGGCATCCGGAATGTAGATTTTGTACTCCACCCAATCGGCATCCTTCTCAAATCCCATGCGCTCCATATGTTGCGGATAGTAGGGATAGTTATAAATGGTGGCCATGGTGCTGAGCTGGTCGAATCCTTCGATAAGCATACCTTCGGCATCGAAGTCTGTGAATCCCAGCGGGCCTTGTATATGTGTCATTCCCCGTTCTTTTCCCCATTCTTCCACGGTGCGAATCAGGGCATCGGAGACTTCCGCATCGTCGATGAAGTCTATCCAGCCGAAGCGGACTTCCTTTTTGTTCCAGGTTTGGTTTGCCTTGTGGTTGATGATGGCAGCTACACGTCCTACGATTTTACCTTCCCGATAAGCCAGGAAATAGTCGGCTTCACAAAATTCAAATGCAGCGTTTTTCTTCTTGTTGAAGGTGTTGAGCATGTCATCGAAAAGGTCGGGGACGGAATAAGGGTTGTTTTTGTATAGCAGGTAGTTGAAACGGATAAAACGCTCCAGCTCCCGTCTTGTGGTTACTTTCTTGATTGTAATTGCCATAGTTGTTCAATATTGAGGTGGCAAAGGTAATGCAAACTGAGAGTAGAACAAAATAAGCTTGCTTATTTTTTATGCCGAGGTGCAGCATACCTTATTTAAAGATACATGATAATCTTTAAAATACCGCGTAGGATGTCTGTAAATTTGCTGTTAGAGGTTGTATATCAGTACAACTGTGTAGGCAATGTAGCAGAGAATCAGAATACTTCCTTCCAGCCGGGTGATGATGCGTTTCCCGAAAAAGATACCGAACAGCCAAAGCAGGAGGCTGGCCCCAACAAGTACCCACAAATCGAAATTGGTGATGCCCGTCAGACGCAGTGGAGTGATGGAGGCCGAACAACCCAGCACAAAGAATATATTGAAGAGATTGCTTCCGATGACGTTTCCGATGGCTATTTCGGGGTTTTTCTTCAAGGCGGCTACGATGGAGGTGGCAAGTTCGGGCAGTGATGTGCCGCCTGCTACGAGCGTAAGGCCGATGATGGATTCGCTGACACCCAATCCGCGGGCTATGCCGCTGGCGCCGTCTACAAAGAAATTACCTCCGATGATGAGGCCGGCAAGTCCGCCGAGAATGTATAGGGTAGACTTCCACGCGGGTAACAGTCTGATTTCGTCTTCTTCCTGCAGGGGTTCCTTCATACTTCCATCCCTTTTTGCGATGGCAAAAGTATAGCTCAGGAAAATGGCAAAGAAGCATAGCAGCAACAGACCGTCGGTGATGCTGAGTATGTTCTCCCCACTGCTGTTCAGAAAGACGTCGTTGGCACAAATCAGCAATGCGATGGACGAAAGGATACAAAGAGGGATTTCGCGCTTCAGCGTATTGCGGGTGATGGCTATCGGGGCAAAAAGGGCTGTACAACCCACAATCATCAGAGTATTGAACGTATTGCTTCCCACCACATTGCCTATGGCAATGTCTGCACTGCCTTTGAGAGCAGAGGATATGCTGACGGTGAGTTCCGGTGCGGAAGTACCGAAGGCAACAATGGTGAGCCCGATGACGATGGACGGTATATGGAAACGTTTGGCAACGGATGCGGCACCATCTGTCAAGCCATTGGCACCCAAAAGAATGAGGAGCAGTCCTCCGACAAGAAACAATATATCCATAAGTATGTCAATTTTGAGTACAAAGATAATGCAAACCGGATATAGAATTTTCATGTTTGCATGAAAAAGTTATGTTGATTAGGATAGGAAGTTAAAAACATTCTGTATGTTTGGAGCATTTATTGGGTATGTTTGCATAATTAAAGAATCAAATCAAGAAGTTTATATATGAAGGTTATCCGTGCTTTCTGTCTTTGTTGGCTGTTGATGCTGGCGGACGGAGTGTCAGCTCAGTTGGTAGATAAAGTGCTCAGTGTTTTAGGTGAGGATAGTGTGGGGAGTGTTACAGTGGCAAGGACTGACTCCGATTCGATTCAGTTGTCGCTTGTCCGGCAGGAGTTGGAAACAGCCCGGCTGAATGAGGCGAACCTGCGGATGGAAATGGAGCAGATGAAGTTGGCGGGCTATGCGGCCGATTCGGTGAAGCTGGCATTGCAGAAACAACGCATTGATTCGTTGCGGACGGTGACACCGGGTATTCCGGTGGTGGTGGAGAAGGACACTTTGTTCTATCTGTATGCCAAGCGTGGAGGGCATACGCCCCAACAGCGAGCCAAAGATGTAAGCAACGTCATCGAAGCATTGGGTACGCGTTTCAATCTGCGTCCGGACTCTGTTTATTTAGAGAGTACGGATATTGTTACAGACTTGATGTATGGCGAAAAGGTCATCATTTCCTTTACCGATCAGGATGCTTTGTGGGAAAACTGTACCCGCGACCAGTTGGCCGCCAGCAAGAGGCATGTCGTGGTGGACAAACTGAAAGCCATGCAGAAGGAGCATAGCTTGTGGCAGTTGGGTAAGCGTATCTTGTACTTTATCCTGGTGCTTGTGGGACAGTTCTTCTTGTTCAAGTTTACCAACTGGCTGTTCAGAAAGCTCAAACTACGCATCCAGAAACTGAAGGATACCAAACTGAAACCGATCTCCATTCAGGATTATGAATTGTTGGATACGCAGAAGCAGGTCAACCTGCTGGTGTTTGCTGCCAATCTGGTGCGTTATGTGGTCATGCTGTTGCAGTTGTTGCTGACAGTTCCACTGTTATTCTCCATTTTCCCTCAGACCAAGAGTTTGGCTTATACATTATTCTCCTACATCTGGAATCCTATAAAGGTCATTCTGAATGGAATAACCGACTATATACCCAATCTGTTCACTATCTTTGTGATATGCTATGCGGTGAAGTATTTAGTCAGACTGGTGCGCTATCTTGCCAATGAGGTGCAGGCTGAACGGCTGAAGATAAACGGCTTCTATCCGGATTGGGCCATTCCTACCTATCACATTGTGCGCTTCTTGCTTTATGCGTTTATGATTGCCATGATTTACCCTTATTTGCCGGGTTCCAAGTCGGGAGTCTTCCAGGGAATCTCTGTGTTTGTCGGCTTGATTGTTTCGCTCGGCTCCAGTACAGTTATCGGCAATATCATTGCAGGGCTGGTCATAACCTACATGCGACCTTTCAAGCTGGGTGACCGCATCAAGCTGAACGACACTACGGGCAACATCATTGAGAAAACGCCGCTTGTCACCCGCATCCGTACCCCGAAGAATGAGGTGGTGACCATTCCGAACTCTTTCATCATGTCTTCCCATACGGTCAATTACAGCCAGTCTGCCCGTGAGTATGGATTGATTATCCATTCGGAGGTCAGTATTGGCTACGATGTTCCGTGGCGGAAGACACACCAGCTGTTGATAGAGGCTGCATTGAATACCCCTGGAGTGATAGATGATCCCCGCCCGTTTATATTGGAAACTTCCCTTCAGGATTATTATCCGGTTTATCAAGTGAATGCCTATATCAGGGATGCCAACAGCCTTAGCCAGATTTACTCTGATTTGCATCAGAATATCCAGGATGTTTTCAACGAAGCAGGCATCGAAATCATGTCTCCTCACTACATAGCTACGCGTGACGGCAGTGAGACGACCATACCCAAGGATGACTTGCGGGATAAAGGGAAATCATGATTTCCCTTTATCCCGCAAGTACAAGCTTTTTCGTATTCGGTGATAATATTACAGTTCATCTATTATCTCCTGCAAGATCCTTTTCTGTTTTGTTTTGAAAACTTTTCGATGTATTCTTCAGTGTGACTGTATTTTCTTCAACATTTCCGGATTTTCTGTCGCGAAGAGTTTAGTAGGTTATTTGCTGCGCGTCACCGTGTGCAGTACATTTCCTTTCTTGTCAATCATGCGCAGTTCCAGTGTCTTTTTGCTGGCCGATACAATGGAGAAACCCGGTTCGGGGCTGCAGAATACGGTTCCTTCGATGGGCTTCACCTTGCGGGCGAGCGAACCGGCGGAATTGGTGATATAGTCGATGTCGCTGCCTGCCACGCGTACATGCTGGAAGTTGTGGATGTGCCCGCAGATGTACATATCCACCTTGTGCTTGCGCAGAATGGGATCGAGGCGTGCCTGCATATTCGCGCGTTCGCTCTCGTCCTTCGGGGTTTCGGCATAGATGGGATGGTGTCCGGCAACGATAACCCAGTCTTCCTTGGCGGCGCTCAGTACGGAGTCCACCCAGGCAAGTTGCTTCCGGTAGTCCTGCTTGCAGGCATCGGGATAGGTATCGCTTTCATTGCGGTATTTGTCAATCATCGGGGCGGTGTCTACCCAAAGGATGCGGATAGTAGCGCCTTTATCCTCGAATGTCTTGGTATAATAACGGGCAGGCATTGTCCAGCGGCGGCTGACGTTACTGTAGTCGAGCACAGCTTGCGTATTGCCGCGGTATTCGTGGTTGCCCAGCAGGGGGAACCAGTCTATCATCAGCTCCGGATGGCTGTAGATAAGTTCGTAGTTGGTCATCCAAAGAGGGTCGTTCACACTGCGTACACCTTCAAAATGGTGTACATCGCCGGTGGCAAGTACGAATTCGGGGTCTGCGCCGTTCTCTGCCATCTGTCCCATCAGTTCGGCAATGGGTTTCTGGTCGTAGTAGCCGTTGCGGCCGAGGTCGTTGGCTACGTAGAAGTTGAACTTCTTGTCGAAGATGGAGTAATCGGTAATTTGGGCAATAGCCGCGTTGCCGAGTAGGGCAACCAATAATAAAAGGAATAGTTTCTTCATAATCAGTCATCATTAAAAATTAATCTTCACTCCTGCATTCACTTTCACGCCGTAGTATTCTGCCTGCATGGTACGGTCTTTCGTGCCCTGGTAGTAGCGTAATGGCTGGTTCAGCAGGTTGTTGGCTTCGGCGTAGAAGGTAGTCTTGAATTTCTTTCCGAAGGTATAGCTCGCGTTTACGTCCATATAGTTCACTTTGTCGTAGTAGCGGTCGTAGAAGGTGCTTTCTCCCATTTCGTCGATGAAGTCGGAAGCGAAGTTATAGCTCAGACGCAGGTTCAGGCCGCCTTTCTCAAAGTATAGGGAAGCGTTTGCGGTATGCTCTGGAGAACCTGGCATGCTCAAGTCTTTCTCATTCTCGCGGCCTTCGAAGTTGAAGTCTTCCACACGGGAGTGGGTGTAGGTGTACGTTCCGTAGAAACCTACACATTTCAGAGCGGGGGCAATAAAGCTGAAGTCGCGCTGGTAGGATAACTCTACTCCTACCAGGTTGGCGTTGCCTGCATTCTTGGGCTGGGTGAAGCGGGTGTAGGTGTTACCCTGGTACTCGTAGTTGGTGCTCACCTGGTCTACGATGAAGTCGTCTATCTTCTTGTAGAAGATGCCGGCGCTTATCAGACCGATGCTGCGGAAGTAATAGTCGGCACTCAAGTCGAAGTTGTAGGAGACGGTAGGTTTCAGCTCCGGGTTTCCGATGGTGATTTCGTTGTCGGAACGCTTGATATTCACACTGGGCACGAGGGCCGAGTATTTGGGGCGTGACATGGTTTGGGTAAACGAACCGCGCACTTTGAAGTCATCGTTTACATTCCACTTGGCGAGCAGCGACGGCAGGAAGTTGATGTAGCTGTTGCGCTGACGGTCGGTCTTACTGGTGAGGTCTTCGTCGGCATCGTAGGTGCGTCCCGTATAGGCAAGGTTGGTGTTCTCTATGCGGAGTCCGGTCATCAGTTCCACGTCTTTTGTCAGTTTTTGGTCGAAGCGGAGGTAGCCGGAAGTCACGGTTTCGCGGGCATCGAAGTTACCGGCAAGTTCTTCCTGCACCTGCTCTTTCTCAAAGAGGGAAGCGTTGTTCAAGTCTAAAGAGCCGGTGTATTCCTTGCTAGCGTAGATGCCTGCCTGGTATTTGTTGTCGGGCATGAAGTTCTTGTTGGTTTGGTCCACTGTATTTGCCAGGCTGTTTGTCATGAAGGCATCCTCGTCCAGAGGAGAGTATTCGTAGAAGTCCACTTCTTTATCCTTGGTCTTGCGCACCACCTTTGCGCCGAATTTCAGTTTGTTGCCGTTCTTGAAGGGAAGTTTGAAGTTGGCGGAGAACTTCAGGTCTTGCTCCTTGATGTCTTCCTGCTGTTCCGTCAGCTCTTTCAGGCTGAATTCATCGTTCAGCGTCATGGTAGAGCCTGCTTTGGGGTTGGCAAACGGTTCGCGTTCGTCGCTCAGGTCCATGTCGAACTTCTGCTTTTTCAGTTGGAAGTCGATGTAGCGTTCGTTGGGACGTTCTTCGCTGGCTTTGGCATAGCTGGCGTGCCAGTCCATGGAGAGTGAGCCGAAGAGGTGTTCGCCGCCGAGGGCAAAGTCCATGGTGCGCTGGCGTTCCAGGCGGGCGTTGCGGTTGTCCGGCGTACCGGCTTTGGTCTGTATGCGTACGGTGGCGTTGCCGTCGGCATCAAGGTCTTTCAGCGTGGTGCGGTAGCGGTTCTCCCAGTCGTTGCGGTTGTTGAAGATGCCTTTGAAGGTCAGTTTGTGGTTGGCGTTGATGTCCCAGTCCAGTGCGGCAGAGTAGCTCTGGCGTTCGCGGGTGACGTAGTATTGGCGGATTTGGTAGTCGTTGACGTACGTCTTGCCGTCATCGTCCTGCTCCCACACGAATTCGGTGTCGTAGGAGCCGGAAGGCGAGTTCTGATAGGAGGCCGATACAATCAGGCCGAGTTTGTCGTTGAAGAAACGGTCGCCGTAGGTGAATCCGAGGTTCAGTTGCGCCTTTTCGCTCACCCAGTTGTAGCCGGTTCCGGCAGTGGCGGCAATGGTGCGCTTGTAGGGGGAGTTCTTGGTGACGAGGTTGATGCTGCCGCCGATGGCGTCGCCGTCCATGTCCGCAGTGACCACCTTGTTTACTTCGATGGTCTGAATCATATCTGCCGGAATGAGATCGAGCTGTACGTTGCGCGTATCGCCTTCGGCAGAGGGAACGCGGTTGCCGTTGATGGTGACGGAGCTGAGGTCGGCACTCGTGCCCCGCACTTGCCCGAAGCGTGCCTCGCCTTGGTCGTACTGCACGTTGATGCCGGAGATGCGTTTAAGGGCGTCACCGATGTTGGAGTCGGGGAACTTGCCTACCTGGTCGGCAGAGACTACATTCGTAATCCCCATGTTGTTTTTCTGTGAGTTGATGGCACGGCGCTGTCCCTGGAAGGCGCCGCCTACCACCACTTCCTGCAACTCCACACCTTCGTTTAGCACGACGTCTTTCTCCAGTGTGCGGCCTGCGGGGATGGTGATTTTCAGTTCTACGGGCGAGTAGCCCACGTAGCTCACCTTTACTGTATAGGTTCCCGGGTCAAGGTTAGAGAAAGTGTAGAAGCCGTTGACGTCGCTCGTCACGCCAGTGTGTAGTTTCTCGATGTAGATAGAAGCGCCCGGGAGAGTCTGTTTAGTGGCGTCAATGATACGCCCACGTACAGTTCCTTGTTTCGTGACATTTGCTTTTTCGTCGGCCATGGCTGTATTGCCGGTGGCGGTGAATAAGAGCAGGAATAAGAATGCTCTCAAGATCTGTTTCATAATTGTTATTATCTGTTAATAATCTGCCGCAAAAGTAGGAGGTTGCCGTTACGCGGATTTTGCAGAGAGTTGAAGAACAGGTAACGATTCGGTTACAATGAAGTTACATAAGCTCTTGGAGGTAGTACTCTTTCGGCGCTATCTCTTTTTGTCGTCGTCTGGCAGACTAATGCTAAGGATGCACGAGATGCGCATCTCAGACTGCATGAGATGTACATCTCAAACAGTATGAGATGTACATCTTGTGCAAGGAAAGATATAGGGTTTGGTGTCTTATCCGGTAGTCTGGCAGCGGATAAGTACCTTCTTTTCGTCTGCCAAAGTAGTGGCAAAGAGATAAGTGTCTCCCCCTTCGGCCAGTTTCAGCCGTTTGCGCAGTTCGGCAACGGTGGAGGGGAAGTTGCGTACGGTGAGGTTCGCCTTTTTCTCGGCAGCCAGCATCTCTTTCATTTCTTTCTTGCTGAAGCCGCAGGAGGAGGAGATTCGGAACTTGCGGCCGGGGAAGTCGGGAAGGAGGCTGTCCGAAGTGTAGAGGTGGCTGTTGGGATGCAGCTTTTTAACCTTATATAATAAGGAAAGGCTGCGGAACGCTCCGGCTTTCAGCACGGAGGCATTCGGTTCGTAGAGGTACGATTTCAGTTGAGGAGTGTAGGGGCATGCACACTCTTTCTCTTGCCCGCGGGTGAAGACAAGGGTTTGGGGAGCCGGGGCGGAGGTGAAGTTGACGCAATGGATGGGGACGTCGTCTGTTGGCAGGCTTCCGCCTTGTCCCAGCAAGAGCAGCAGCTCCTTGCATTCGTTGCCTACGGAGACGATGTGTGCCTGGCGGACATGTTTCAAATCGTTCATGGCAAGGGTGAGGTCGAGCATGGGGGAGAGTTTTATCAGTACGTGCCGTGCCTTCCGGAGCAGCAGGTCTTCCAGGGCGGCTACATCGGGTTCGCAGTCGCCGATGGCTATGGTCTTTCCGCCGTGTCCGTCGCGGCGGGCAGGGTCTATGAATATGCAGTCTACGGGTTCCATCTCTTGCAGATGGCGGACGCTGTCTGCGTGGCAGACGGAGATGTGATTTAGGCCGAGGGCAGGAAAGTTGTGTGCGGCTATCTGGCAGAGGGCTTCCTGGCGCTCTACGTAAGTGGCGTGCCCGAAGCAGCAGGAGAGGAAGGAGCAGTCGATGCCGAAACCTCCGGTGAGGTCGGTAAAAGTGGCGGCTGGTGCAGGGGCGCTGTCCTTCGCGGGATGCTCTTGTTTTGTGCATAGCAGGTTAGCTATGATCTCCGCTTTATACTGTGCCGTTGCTTGGGAGGAGCATTGCTCCAATGAGAGGTGGGCGGGGTAGAGGATGTCGTCGTTCTTCGCCC
>UMFA01027706.1_pt1 | contig 11059 bp, 10 predicted proteins | sample 1964891 | NCBI WGS metagenome assembly UMFA01 (sample SAMEA4836034, study PRJEB28245) | human gut metagenome | biome: gut microbiome; material: fecal sample | place: Denmark | collected 2008
GCAACGTGTGCCGTTATTCTGCAAAACTGGATAAAGTGACCGATTAAACTATATTCTGCCCTGTATGAGCCGATTTGGAGAAAATAACAGAAAACCCGGAGTGCGGAGGCATCCAAGACTCCGAAAATGGGGATGAAACGGGGCTGTAAAACAGGGTCGAAAATAGTGCAGGTTAAAGGGGTTATGCCGCAAAAGAGCGGCTTAACCCGTCAGACACCCACCGGCAGAGCCGTTGGGCAGTTCTAAGCATGGCATAACTTTTTTGGAAGATTCGGAAAGGTTATGCCATTTTTATTTTTGTTACAGTGCAATCAGGCAGTAGAGGCCGGCAGAAGTTATGCCTTTTGCAGAAACAGGAAAAAAGTCTATAGACAGAGGAAAAAGAAGGAGGAAATGAGTAGTCCCATGGGGTGAGGTGCGCACCACTACCAGAATGGGACGATGAAAGTATTGGAATTATTTGCAGGAACAAGGAGCATCGGGAAAGCCTTTGAACAACGGGGACATGAAGTATTCAGTGTGGAATGGTCAAAAGATTTTGAAAACATTGATCTGTATGAGGACATCAGCAAGGTGACGGCGGAGGATATCTTAAAACTTTTTGGAAAACCGGATGTCATCTGGGCGAGTCCTGACTGCGCTACTTTTAGTATTGCAGCGATCAGCCATCACAGAAAAAAGAATCCAGAGACAGGAAGTCTTGAACCGGTCAGTGCATATGCAAAATTCTGTGACAGGGTAGACAAACATGTGCTGGAACTCATTGAGCAGCTACAGCCAAAGTATTATTTTATAGAGAATCCGAGAGGCGGCATGCGCAAGATGGAATGGATGAAGAACCTGCCAAGATATACAGTGACCTATTGCCAGTATGGAGATAACAGAATGAAAGCGACTGATATCTGGACGAATCATCCGAACCCTGAATTTCTGCCGATGTGTCATAACGGTGATTCATGCCATGTACCGGCACCGAGGGGAAGCAAGACAGGAACGCAGGGACTGAAAGGTTCGAGGGAGCGCAGTGTGATACCGCAGAAACTGTGTGAGCATATCGTAGATATTTGTGAGGAGGGATGAAATGAATACAAAAGCAATTTATACCGTTCACGAAAACGGAAAGGAACACTATTTCTTTTCGGAACATGCGGGAGGTTTCAGTTACCCTTTTGCAGTAGCTGATTTTCTGCATAGTCTAAAAGGTGTGCTGAATGACCCGATGTCTCCACAAAAAGGATTATGTGCAGCACCAATGCTGGAACAGATGAAAGGCAATTATTTGTTCCCGGAAGAAATAGAGGGAAAAGAATTGTTTACTGCGGTTAAAAAAGAGCAGATGTTTCAACTTGCAGTGAAAGAACAGGCATCATTTGGAATTGAAATCGATATGGAACAGGATACGGTATCATTCCATTTCCGGGAGGGAGAGGAAGAACTGCAGGAATTTTGTGACATAGGATTTCCAAGGCATGGAGAAAGGGGAGAGTATAGTGGTGAAACCTTTTATTATGCTGCGGATAATCTGAGAGTCAAAAATATGATGGACGGAATTGAAATGTCGATCAGTGCGGAAAACGAAGAAGCATACAGGAGCATGATATTAAAGGCTGTGCAGAAACAAACTGAGGAGCAGAGTACAGGAATGAGCCAGCAGATGTAAGGAGATGGAGGAGAATGGAAAAAGTCAGAAAAGCATTTTACGTTGAAGAAGAACTGCTGGGGCAGGTAGATGCCCTGTTACCACAGGCAGATGTGCGTTCACGAAATGAATTTGTCAATCAGGCACTGCGGTTTTATATCGGATATCTCACTTCGGAGAAAATAGAAAATTATATGCTGACAACCATCTCCTCTGTCATGCATGCAACGGTAAAGGACAGCGAGAACCGCATGGCTCGTGCAATGTATAAACTTGCAGTGGAAACTTCCAAGCTGTCCCATGTGATCGCATACAGCCATGGTGTGGATGAGCAGGCACTCGGAAAGCTGCAGGCGAAGTGTGCAGAAGAGGTGAAACGGATCAATGGAGCAGTGAGGTTTGAGGAGGCATATCAATATCAGCAGGGGGATCGTTTTTAAGAAATAATTTATTGAAATGCGGTAAGACTTACAGTATGATAAAAGAAAAGGAAGGAGTGGTACATGATGACACAGATGAAGGAACGGGCAGTTGAATTGATAGAACGTATTCCAGATGAAAAAATGTTTTATGTGATTAATATTCTTCAGAATCTTGAGGAAATGTCATCCAACAGACCTGCAGATAAGAAACAGGCAATGGAAGCACTCCAGAATGTGCTGAAGTTCAGCGGAAGATTACCAGAAGATTTTGACGCAGACAAGGAATTACAGGAGGCAAGGGAGGAAAAGTATGGTAATATTGGTTGACACAAATATTATTATAGATGCACTTGCCAATCGGGAACCATATGCTGATGATGCAAAAAGAATTATGGAAAAATGTGCGGCAAGGGAAATAACAGGAATACTTGCGGCACATAGCATACCAAACTTGTTTTATATTCTTAGAAAAAATTTCAGTCAGGAAGAAAGAAGATTTCTTCTGAAAAATTTATGTGAGATATTTCAGATTTCTGACTTGAATGAAAAGAAGATAGTAGCTGCATTGGAAAACAATGCATTTTCAGATTTTGAAGATGGTCTGCAGGAAGAATGTGCAGTTGAGTCTATGGCAGATTATATTGTTACACGAAATCCGGCTGATTTTAAGCATTCAAGAGTAAAAGTAATTCTCCCAGATGAGTTGTTGAGAGAGTTAGAAAAAAATTAATTATCAGAAGGGAATACAGGACCATTACTTCGGTAGTGGTCTTTTCTGTACTCTTAAAAGCTGTGAATTTATGAGGAGGAAACATAGTTGAAAGATTTTGAAGGGTTCATTAAGAACTATGCTACCAGAGATTTTATCTATTTTTTTGCAGAAAAATCTATTGAAATATATAAAAATCAAGTAGAAAAATTAGATGAACATTTGGTATGTAATATTACATTTCCTTTAAACATTATTCAGCATGGTTTTATACATAAGCAGGCAAAAGTCATGTTATCGGCATGGGATATTCCAAACATGGCATATCTTTCTATCACGAATTCCAATGATTACAGAAATGATATTATGACAGAACAATTAGCAGGAAGAGTGGTCAACCTGTATCGTGGGTATGAAAATAAGCATTCAGGAAGTGAATATATTGGAAATAATGGACTGCCTAGTATATTCAAATATTTGATGGGAATGTCATATGAACAATTTAAATACGCAAATCCGGCATGGATATATCAGAACTATAACCGCAATTACCATATGCTGATCGGTTCGCCTAATATTAACAGGGAAAAAATAGTTGATATCAATGTGATTACAAACGAATTATTTGGACTTACAGCAGAGGAATTGTTAGCAGTAGAATGGATTATCTGGTGGCTGTGTTCTATTTATCCAGATCCATTAAGCGCACCGGAAGAGTTATATAGAAAAAAAGAAAATAGCATCCTGACAAAGAAAAATCTGGAGCGGGTTATAAGTTATTATTCTGTGACCTATGAACAGGTGAGAAACTCATCATTGCGAAAACAGATTTTCTACAACAAACCATTTGTGATTACGCAAAAGACGAAAGAAACGATTGCAGTCAGTTTCTATTTGGTACAGATGATGATAGCAGATGGATTGTACTGGCTGATTCGGGATTACTATCACAACAATCATTGGGGAACCAAATTTATAATTGCTTTTGGAGAGATGTTTGAGGATTACTTTGAAGAACTGGCAGGTTTATATCTGCCCAAGAATTCATGGCATAAGATTCCAGAGGAAAGAAAAAAGAGTGCTGATTATTATGTTGAAGTGGATGAAGCGGTATTTTTGTTTGAATTAAAATCAGGATTACTTGGACTGGGAGCAAAACAGCAGGTGCCGGATGTTGGGCAGATTGATATATTTTATAACAGGAACATAAAAGAGGCATATGAGCAGTTGAAGGCATCAGAGCAGGAATATAAAGGAGAGAAACCTGTAATAAAGGTTTTTCTTTTGTATGAGAGTATGACCAATACACAGATGATAGTCGGCTCATTGCCGGAAATATTTGAGCAAGATCCAAGATGTTATATTATGACAATAGATGATCTGGAGATGCTTCTGGCAACCTATAAAAAGGATAAAAGTAGATTTGATGATGTTGTGAAAGCACTTGTTGAAAACAAAAGAGGAGGCAACGACTATAAGAGTGTTCTGGAAATATTGAATATATATCAGGCAGTTGGCGATATGCATTTTATTGGAGAAAGAGATTATTTCAATAAAATAGCAGAAAAGCTGAAAAAGGAATTAGGGACAGACCAATAAGGAGGACACCATGCCCAAACTTATCCTACGCTGCAACTACCTCAAAAACTCCCCGCCCGCACACCTTGCCAATTACATCAATTACATCGGCACCCGTGAAGGCGTGGAGAAGGTAGCCAGCACGACATCTTCGCTGCCAGCCACCGACCGGCAGAAAAGTCTGATTACAGATATTCTGTCGAAGATTCCCGATGCGAACCGGATGCATGAGTATCACGATTATATCCAAAGACCAACCAGAGAAAATGCATCTGAGTTTATCACGCAGGCGCTGGAGAATAACCTTGACATCATAGCGAAAAAGAAAAATTACATGGATTATCTGGCAAACAGACCGGGAGTAGAAATCATAGGTACTCACGGTCTGTTTTCAAATGAGGGAGAACCGGTGGTGCTGTCCTGTGTGGCAGAAGAGGTGGCAAATCATCCCGGTGTGATCTGGACGAATGTCATCAGCCTGCGGAGGGAGGATGCCGAGCGGCTAGGCTATGACAGTGCCGCACAGTGGCAGGCACTGTTGAGAAGCAGGGTGCAGTTGCTGTGCGAGAATTATAAGATAGACAGCCGGAACCTGAAATGGTATGCGGCATTCCACAATGAATCCCATCATCCCCATGTGCATCTGGTGGTCTATTCTTCTGATCCGTCCGAGGGATACTTGACGGCAAAGGGAATTGATGCCATGCGTTCTGCATACGCACATGATATCTTCCGGCAGGAGTTTCTAAGCATCTATGAGAAAGCAACCGAACAGAGAAACCAGTTAAAAGAGCAGGCAGAAAAAAGTCTGCTTTTTTTGTTGCAGCAAATGCAGGAGGGAGTCTGCCATCATCCCCAAATTGCACAACAGATGCAGCTTTTATCCAGACGGTTAAAAAATACCGGAGGGAAAAAGGTGTATGGATACTTAAAGGCAGATGTGAAGGCCATCGTAAATGACATTGTAGATGAACTGGCAAAGGAAGAGCGTGTGGCAGAATGCTATCAGGCATGGCTAAAAAGCAGGGAGGAGATACAGCATTACTATAAAGATTCGGAAATAGAGATGATACCGCTGTCACAGCAGAAGGAGCTAAAGAGCGTTAAAAATATGGTCATCCGTGAGGCAGTCCGTTTTGGAGAAGGGTATCTGTATCTGGAAGAAGCGGAAACAGGAATAGAACGGCTGGAAGAGATATCCGAACAGCAGACAGAAAGCCTTGCCACATTGCAGGGGGAGGACATGCCGGATATCATGCTTGGACAAACGGAGATGGAGGAGCAGGAACCAGACAGGCAGGAAGAAGAGCATGGGGAATCCGTTTCTTATTTTGCCAGATGGACGGACCGGTATAAAGAAGCGAGGGAATATCTCTATGGCACGATGGGGGAAGAACCAGATGAGGAGGCAGCCCATGAGATCATGCTGGAAGAGGCAGAGCAGGGAAATGCGTATGCCATGCACGACATGGGAAAGATTTATGCACAGGGCATTGGATGTGAAGCAGACAAAGAAAAGGTAGATGTGTGGTACAAAAAAGCATTGGCGGCAATGCATTATGTAGAGCAGAAGAAAAGTAACACCTATCTGGAATACCGCATTGGAAAAATGTATCAGTACGGACTTGGTACAGACGAGAATATGGAACAGGCAGGGGAGTGGTTTTCCAAGGCGGCAGCAAAGGAACATAAGTATGCGCTCTATTCCCTTGGCATGCTCTATCTGCAGGGGAAAGGAGTGGAGCAGGATGAGGAAACCGCATATAGTCTGCTGTTCCGTTCTTACAGCAAGGGAAATCCCTATGCGGCGTATGAACTTGGAAAACTGTATGAGACAGGATGCGGAACAGAGAAAAATCAGGAAAAGTCGGAAAATTGTTATCGTGTAGCCTTTCTAGGTTTTCTGAATCTTGAGAAAAGATCAAAGGATGATACGCTCTGGTATCGTATCGGCTGCATGTATCTGCATGGGATCGGGACAGAGGCAGACGAAACGAAAGCGGAACATTATCTGACAAAGGCATCTGATTATGGCAACACCCATGCCTCCTATCAGCTTGCCAGACTCTATATCAGACAGGAGAGCCAAAAGTTAAGCGGGGAGTCTGGGACAGCACCGGATTACGCAAAGATTGCAAAAGCGGTAAAGTGGCTGGAAGAATCAGCCGCACAGGAAAATCCGTTTGCGGATTATGCAATCGGACGGTTGTACAGGGAAGGCACACTGGTAGCAGAGGACATGGAAAAAGCAGTGTTCCACCTGAAACGTGCCGCAAATGCCAGAAACAGCTATGCACAGTATCAGCTTGGGAAAATATATCTGGAAGAGGACACTAAAAACATTCCGGCAGCCATACAGTATCTGACACTGGCTGCGAAACAGAAAAATCAATTTGCAGCATACAGGTTAGGGAAACTTTATCTTGCCGGAGAAGAACTGCCAAAGAACACGGAACTGGCACTGCATTATCTGAAGATGGCGGCAGACACCGAAAACCAGTATGCACAATATGCCCTTGGGAAAGTGTATCTGATCGGAAAGGATGTCCAGCAGGACAAGGAACTGGCATACGATTATTTTTTAAAATCCGCAGAGCAGGGAAATATTTATGCAGCGTATTTTTTAGAACACTGGAATGATATGCCACACCCCGATCTGTTCTTAATGGCAACAAGGCTCATGCGGCATCTGGAACATATCATCGAAGAGAATGTGGCTGGAAGAAAGAGTGGAGGACGCAGGCAGGGGATTGACAGAAAACTCGCACGAAAAATCCGTCAGAAGAAGATTGCACAGGGACATGCCGTGGATGACCATGAGGACATGGTACAAACACAGTGATCACAGGAGGAGTGGTAGAAATGATGAGAGGAGGTACGATTGGGAGATTTTATTTATTTTACAGAGGAACAGAAGGAGCGAGCTAATGCGGTACATATTGCGGACATCCTTCGCCGGGAGCATGAGGAAGTGGAGCGTTCCGGAAATGAATGGCGTTGGAAACGGCACAGGAGTGTGACTTTCCGGGGGAGCAGTTGGTACCGCCACAGCAGACAGGTCGGAAGTCATGCCATTGATTTTATGCAGGAGTTCTTCGGGATGTCCTACCCGGAGGCGGTGAGCTATCTGCTGGACGGAGAACAGGGACAGATTATTGAACGGGGAAAAAGGCAGGAGACAAAAAGAAAACCGGCAAGAGCCGGGAAGGGACGGCAGGCTGTAGACAAAGAACAGACAGAGGAAAGAAAAGAACCAAAAGAGCCAAAGGAACTGAAACCGCCGGAGAAAAATCCGACCATGAAGAGAGTCTATGCATATCTTCTGCAGAAACGTCATATTGACAGGGAAATCCTCTCGTACTTTGCAAAGGAAGGAACCATATATGAATCTGCGGAGCATCACAACATTGTGTTTGCCGGACTGGACAGCGAGGGGAAAATCCGGCATATCCATGTGAAGGGGAGCTATTCTGACGGCAGGAGCTTCCGGCTGAATCAGGAAGGCTCGGAAGCTGCCTACGGATTTGGATACAGGGGAAACGGGAACAGACTGTATGTGTTTGAGGCACCCATTGACCTGTTATCATTTCTGTCCCTGTATCCAGAGAACTGGCAGGGGAACAGTTATATCACCTTAAACGGTGTGGCAGAGCATGCCATGCTGCAGGCATTGAAAGACAATCCCAGACTGGATACGGTTGTGCTGTGCCTTGACCATGATCCGGCAGGCATAGAGGCGTGCGGCAGACTGGCAGAGATTCTGGTACGCAATGGATATGGTGCGGTAAAGAGGTTACAGTCAGCCTGCAAAGACTGGAATGAGGATTTAAAAGGCAGATATGGTGAGGAAACAATTCCGGCACAGGAGCATCCGAGAGTCATGGAATGCAGGGCATGGACAGAGGTGCTGAAAGAAGTGACGGAATCCATCAACATCAAGTATGCCAACAGAAGTTATATCTGCCGTTATTATCAGGATATTTATAATGAACTGAAAAAGGGCAGGGGCAGGGAACAGCTTATGGATGCCTTTGACGGACCGGGGATGCTTTTGACCGGAGTGCTTGTGCGGTGCATGGAAAAAGAGGGAATCGCACTTGGCAGGGAAACTAGTGCAGACCAGATACTGGAAAATCTGTCAAAGCGTTATCAGCCGCATAAAGACAAGGGAAACTTCAACACCCGCATCCGGCAGATGCAGGCAGCCTTTGAAGAAACACTGGAGGTGTTCGATACAAAAGACTTAGAACAAAAAGAAGATCAGGAACTGCTTGCCAGAAAATGTATGAGCCTTGCGATGGAATGCATCCGGGCTCATATTTTTGTTGCCATCGACTGCGGGGAAGAGCAGATGAAGCCGGCAAAACAGACTGTGAAGGAACAGAAAATGGAACATCAGGAGGGAGGAATGATGCTATGCAGCCAGTCGTGATGCTGGTGATCGCAGGGGTGGCAATGTTTTCCGTGATTGGAGGCGTGTCACTTCTGTCACACTATTATACATTAAACGGAATCAAGAGCAGGACTGTCGGGGACGGTCAGCATGGAACGGCGAGATTTGCCACGAAAAAGGAAATCGCAGAAACCTATGTGCAGGTGCCCTATGAACCGGAGCTGTGGCGCAGGGGTGAGAACCTGCCGGCTGCACAGGGACTGGTACTCGGCAGCATGGAGCGGGCAGGAAAACTATACGCACTGGTGGATACCGGGGATGTGCATTGCCTGATGATCGGTGCGGCAGGAGTCGGAAAGACCGCACATTTTCTGTATCCCAACATTGAATATGCCTGTGCCTGTGGAATGAGTTTCCTGACCACGGACACAAAGGGAGATTTATACCGCAACTATGCAGGCATTGCAAAAAAATACTATGGCTACCATACGGCAGTCATCGATCTCCGTAATCCGACCAGAAGCGATGGTGACAATATGCTCCATCTGGTCAACAAATACATGGATGAGTATCTTGCAGACCATACGAACCTGAGTGCCAAGGCAAAAGCGGAAAAATATGCGAAGATTACGGCAAAGACCATTATCTCCTCCGGTGGTACGGACAGTTCCAGCTATGGACAGAATGCGTTTTTCTATGATGCGGCAGAAGGCGTGCTGACGGCAGCCATCCTGCTCATTGCGGAATTCTGCCCGGATGGAAAAAGACACATCATCAGCGTGTTCAAGCTGATACAGGATTTACTTGCACCATCTAAAGTGAAAGGGAAAAACCAGTTCCAGCTACTTCTGGCAAAACTCCCGGATACCCACAAGGCGAAATGGTTTGCAGGGGCAGCCTTAAATACGGCAGAGCAGTCCATGCAGTCGGTTCTCTCCACAGCGTTGTCCAGACTGAATGCTTTTCTGGATTCCGAGCTGGAGCAGATACTCTGTTTTGATACCGCCATCGATGCAGAGCTTTTCTGCAAACAAAAGACGGCGGTGTTTCTGGTCATGCCGGAGGAGGACAATACCAAGTATTTTATTATTTCTCTGATCTTACAGCAGCTCTACCGGGAAATCCTCGTGGTGGCAGACGAGAACGGAGGAAAGCTGGACAACCGTGTAGTTTTCTATTGGGATGAGGTCGGAACGATTCCGAAGATTGAAAGTGCAGAGATGATGTTCTCAGCGTCCCGATCCAGAAGGGTGAGTATCGTACCCATGATTCAGTCCTTTGCCCAGATTAATAAGAATTATGGGAAAGAGGGTGCAGAAATCATTATCGATAACTGTCAGGATACCATCTTCGGAGGGTTCGCTCCGAACTCGGAGTCAGCGGAAGTGCTGTCAAAGAGCCTGGGCAACAAAACCGTCATGTCCGGTTCCATCAGCCGGGGAAAGAATGATCCGAGCCAGTCCCTCCAGATGATCCAAAGACCGCTCATGACAGCGGATGAATTAAAGTCACTGCCAAAAGGAAACTTTATCGTATCAAAGACCGGGACTCACCCTATGCGGACAAAACTGAAACTGTTCTTAAAATGGGGCATCACATTTGAAGAACCCTATGAGATTGAAGAAAAATCTGCAAGAAAGGTAGCATACGCAGACAAGCAGGAAATTGAAGAGGAGATCATACGGAGATATATGTGCTGTATGGAAGAACCGGAGGATACACCTGTGGAAATGGCAAGGACAGGAGGCATGCAGCAGACACCGCTGACGGACACCATGAAAAAGATGCGGCAGACCTTACGGACGGAAGATTAGGAGGCAGGGTGACTAGGAAAGAAATCTATGAAACAGAGCTGCCACACAGGGCTGTGGCGGTCTATCTGTATCTGGAGACTCGTGCGGACAGGGAGAGGACATGCTATCCGGCAATCGGTACCATTGCCAGAGAGCTGCACCTGTCTGTAAGTACGGTCAAGCGTGCAATCCATGATTTGGAGTGTGCAGGATTTATACAAAAAAAGCAGAGATGGCGTGAGAACGGAGGAAAGAGCAGCCTGCTCTATGAAATCATAAAATAGGCACAAAGGGATTACTGCGCCGGTCAGGTGGACTATGGTATGGTTCACCGTGGCCTGTGCAGGGAACTTTTCACTTTAAGGGAAAGGACAGAGAAAAGAAAATACAGTTGGCGATATGAAACATCAATATTTTTTTGGAAAAAACTAAGAATTGAAGTATTATCAGATGGATCATGTGGGGGATTCATAAAGTAGTGGTATCAACATGACGATATAGAAAATGCAGGGAAGCATTGTATTT
>UMFA01011684.1_pt1 | contig 11043 bp, 9 predicted proteins | sample 1964891 | NCBI WGS metagenome assembly UMFA01 (sample SAMEA4836034, study PRJEB28245) | human gut metagenome | biome: gut microbiome; material: fecal sample | place: Denmark | collected 2008
GTAAACGAGCCTTTCCGGTGTCCGAACAGTTCCGAGGCGGCAAGTTCTCCAGTCAGCATGCCGCAGTCCACGGCTACGAACGGTCCGCCCGCACGCCGGCTTCGCTCGTGTACCTTCTCCGCTATGTGTTCCTTGCCCGTACCGTTCTCGCCCAGTATCAGCACGCCCATGTCTGTCGGGGCTACCAGCGAGATACGCCGGTTTATCTCCCTGAATGCGGTACTCCTGCGCTCGAATATGGAAATTTTGCGCCTTGCCTCCGCTTTGTGCGCCAGCTCCTTTATCCGGGGCAGCAGTTTTTCCTGCAACAGTGTTTTGGGAATGTAATCTTCCGCTCCGAGCCTCATGGAACTGACAGCCGAAACTACCTGTGCGTAGTCGGTCATGATGACAAAGGGGTTTCTCATGCCGGAAGCACGCATATATTCCAGCAATGACGTGCATTCCCCGTCGGGCAGACGCAGGTCGGAGAGCACTATATCGTCCGTTTCCAGTGCCGCCAGCAACTTGCGGGCTGTGGCGCAATCGCATGCAGTCCGGGTCGTGTAGCCTTCACTTTCCAGCATTCCGCATACATGGTCGCGGAATACCGGATTATCTTCTATCACTATTATTTTTCCCATTTCGTTTTCTCTATCTCCTTTTTGGCAAGCCGGATGATTTTCTCTCCCTGTAAGAGCACATTCCCGGCTCTTGCCTGTATTTCTTCCATTGTCCGGTTCTCATGTATTGCCTCATACAGTTCCTGCAACGGCTGTTCTGCCCTTATCAGCATCCATGAACTGCGGATATGGTGTATCCAGCCGTCAATTTTATCCTTGTCGGCATTGTCTATGGCTTTCCTGATGCCTGCCATTTCTTTCTCCGTTTCGCTTATCAGGCATTCCAGTCTGTGCCGTTTGTTTCCGTAGGCAAACAGCGGGGTCAGGTCAATGTATCGTGTCCGGTTTTCTCCGATACACTGTTCAGCCACTGCCAGCAGTTCGTCAATGGAAAACGGCTTGAACAGGACAGCGGAAAACCCTGCCTGTTTCAGTTCTTCTTCCGTAACGCTTCCCGAACCGGTTATCACCAGTACCGGAATGGTACGCGAGTTTCCGATGTCGGATGAACGGAGCAGTTCCAGCACCTCATAGCCGCTGATGTCCGGCATTTTCAGGTCGGTGGTCAGCAGGTCATAGCGGCTGCCACGCAGTTTTTCAGTCAGTCCGCCCATGTCCATGCAGGTTTCATTATGTACCCCGCTTTGCTCGAACATATCATGCAGCATACCGAGTACCATCTGGTCATTGTCCATGGAAAGCACGGAACACCCGGAAAGATGATGCGTTACGGTATAGGAAGGGGGTTGTCTTTCCGTTTCGGTCGCCTTTTCCAACGGCAGTGTGACGGTGAACCGGCTGCCTTTTCCCGGCACGCTTTCCACCGTGATGCTGCCGTCCATCAGTTCAGCAAGGCTTCTTACAATGGCGAGTCCCAGCCCGAAGCCGTCCTGCGTGGCGGCATTGCCGAGCCGCTCGAATGGCTTGAATATCCGGTTCTGCTTTCCCTTGTCTATTCCTGTGCCTGTATCGTCCACAGCCAACATGAAATTGCCGTCCGAATATCCGGTAATCAGTCTGACCGAGCCTTTTTGTGTAAACTTCAAGGCATTGGACAGCAAATTGCTGCCGATGCGGAGTATCAGGTTACGGTCACCCATGACAACCTCGTCCGCCTCATTGACCGTTTCAAATGCCAACCGCTTCTTTTCCATCTGTGGCATGAACTCCGTTTCCAGTATTTCCGCTATGCTTTTTACTCGGAACGGCAGGGAGCAGACGGTTTCCTTTCCGCTGTCCAGACGGAAATAGTTCAGCAGCGTGTCTATCATTCCTGCCATCCGTCCGGAAGTATCGCCAATGGTTTTCGCATGGCGGATGCAAATGGAACTCTCTTTATCAGTCGCTATCATTTCCGCATAGCCCCGTATGGCGGACAGCGGAGAGCGCAGCTCATGGGTGATGGTCTGCATGATGTTCTGTTTTTCCCTCGTCAGTTCCTCGTTCTGACGGATGGTTTCCTGTAATTTTTCGATTAGTTTCTCCCGTTTCCTTTTCTCATCAGCATTTCGCTTGATTTCCCTGTGTATGGTAAGGTAGGACAGGAACAGCAGGACGGCTGCAACCGACAGGGTAACGGCTAACAGACTGAATGATTCATTCCGGGTGTCCTCTGTTTTCTGTTCCCTCTTACTGAACGAAAGGTATGCCTGCCTGTCAAGGTCGCTTACCAGACTGTTCAGTGTTCTGTTCAATTCCCTGTTGCGTATGCGCAGGCTGTCGGCGTAGGCATCCATCTCCTTCTCCTGCTTGCGCTGCATGGCGGTCAGGCTGTCGCTCAGGGCATGCAGTTCCCCGGCGGAGGGCATGACCCGTATCTCTTCTTTCTTGCCGAACAGCCCGGCGATGCCTTTTTTCTTTTGTCGTATGGTGCGTACCCTTGTCGCCCGTTTTGCCACTTCGGGCAGCTGGGTGGCAAGCAGGCTGTCGCGCTCGTCCCGGTGGTCGAGGTTCTGCATGATGCGCAGCAGGTGTGTTTCCTTCTCCGCCAGCAGGTGCCGCAGGGTATCTATCTGTCCGGGGTGCACATATTCCCGGCAGTGGGGCTTCAGCGTTTGCAGCAGGCTGTCCGTCAGCAGCCGGTGGCGACGGTAGTCGCGGTAGTCCGCCTCTTCCCATGCCACTACGCTCTCACCCCGGATGGCAAGCCCCGTGATGCGGCTGTGTGCCTTGTTGATGTCAAGGCGCACCGAGCGGATTTTTACCGTTTCCGCTTCTATCTCACGCAGCCGTTTCCGCTCATGCAGCAAAGTGGCGGCCATGCTTCCTATGACCGCCACCAGTACCACGTATCCGAAAAGGATTTTATGTTGCAATGACATCTTCTTTCCCATATTCGGTATCTGTTAGACTGTGTTTTCTTTAATCTGTTTTTGCAGTGTGTCAAGAAACAGCATTGCTTCCATCGGGGTGGATCGGGAAAGGTCGAACGACATAATCCGTTCCCGTAAGGTTGCCTTATCCTTCCGAATCCCCGTATCTTTATGTTCTTTCGGCGGTTTCTGCTCCGAAACCAGCCCGTCGTCCTCACTGCCGTCTATGCCGGCAAAAACGAAACTGTCTGTTTCTTGAACAACAATCTCGCCGCCGCAGGCGGCTATCTGCTCCAGTACATTCGCCAGACGGCTTTCCGGAAATCCGGTGGTCAGCACGGAGTGTCCCCCTTTGCGCGGACGGCGCATGACGCGGTAGCCGGTGGCACGCGCCAATGCGAATGCTCCGCAACCGTAGGCACAGAAGAATTTGCCGGAGCGTGTCACTGCAAAACGGCTGTCCCCGTACTCTTTTTGCTTGTTGATGAGTTCCTGTTCGGTCATGTCATTTTTTTTAGTTCCGTAATCTCATTCCTTATCTCTCTCTTTTTCCGCTCCGCCGGTCTGTACCGTCTTTTCAGGACGGCTTTCTCTATGTGTCCTTCAAAACAGACCACCCTCCACCATTCCTTACCCACGCGCGTCATGACCTTGCGTCTCTGGTTGTACGAGGCGAAATGCCGCATCATGCCCAGATAGGAATTGACCGTGCTGACAAACTCCTCCCCGTGTGTCAGGACATAGTCGGGCGAGCTTTCCGCCAGGCGGTTCAGGCGGTCTATGGCATCGTAGCAGAACCCCACCGTGCGGTTGCTTAGGTATTTCCTTCCCGGCAGTATCATGCCGCCTACAAACAGCACACCTTTCGTATAATGTTGCAGATACATCTTGCGGGGGTGCAGCGACAGTCCGTGTGCGGTGAGCCATGCGGCGATATTCGCCTTGACCGCCAGCAGACGCTCTTTGGACGGATGCACCAGCACCATGTCGTCCACATACCTGCCGTAATGTTCAATGCCCCACTCTCCGGTAATCAGATGGTCCAGTTCATCGAGAAAGTTCAGGGCAAGCAACTGGCTGGTCAGGTTGCCGATGGGCAGGCCGCAAGTGCCGTCGGAATGGAAAAGGCTTTTGTCCTTTGGTAATCCGCGCCAGCTTTGGGGAGGCGTGCGGCGGATGCAGTTCTTTTCCGGTCGGTTGAACACCGTCTCCCGGAGCAGATAAAGCAGCACCGGCAAGTCGTTTCCCTCGTACCGCTCCCGCAGAAGACGCTCCGTCAGGTCATACAGCCGTTGCTTCGATATTTTCATGAAGAACGAGCGGATGTCTATCTTCAGGATGTGGCAGTTTTTGGTGTAGTTTTCCGAGCATTGGCGGATGTGTTCCTCCACCTTCAGTATGCCGTACAGTGTGCCTTTGCCCTTGCGGGTGCTGTAGCTGTCGTCAATAAACTGCGCTTCCAGCAAGGGAACGAACCTTCGGGCTATCAGGTGGTGCACCACGCGGTCGCGGAAATCCGCGGCGAAGACCTCCCGCTTCACGGGCTTGGTAATGATGAAAGCGATGGAACGCGAAGGATGGTAGGTGCCGGAGTTGATTTCCCACCACAGCTCTACACACTTGCGTTCGTATTCGCTCTCGAAGGCAAGGGCATTGCAGGTATTGCGCTTCTTCTTGCGGCACTCGAAGTATGCCTCGAAGACATCCTCCAATGGGATGCCGCCGAGTTCCTCTTCCGAAAAAAGACTTTGTTGTAACACCATATCTCAATACTCTTTTTTGTTTATCGTAAAGTTTTTATTGAAAAGGCGAGGACGGCACGCACATCGTTCGTATTGTTCTTATTGTTGTTGTTCGTGTTGCCATTGTTGAAGTTCACGTTCCACGCGTTGTTCGAGTTGTTCGAATTCTCAGTGGACGACCAACAGATGCTGCCTGTGTTTGTCTTTGCGAGCCTCCCTGCACGAGAGAAGCCTGCCGGCAGCCCTTTTTCAATAATAAACAGTTCGCTCCGGGAAGCCTTGACCGCCCGGATTCCGACTGATAAATCATTGCCTTTTCTCTTCATTCTTCTTCATTCCGCGCTCGTTATACTGTTTCCAGCTCGTTGCCTGCTTGCCAATCTTCTCCAACAGCAGTCCGAAAGAGGCATATCTGCGCTCCGTGATTACCTTCTGCTCCACGCATACGCGGAAGAGCATCTGCAACATCCGGTAGCGGTCGAGAAATTCGGTCAGTATGCCCACTTTCTCATAGCTGCTGTTGGCTTTATAAATCAATGACAGCATATCCAGAGTCAAATCTACCATGCGGCTGCCCATGCTGTAGCGGAAGAAGCGCGGGAAATCCTGCGTAAGCACCAGCAAATTGTTCAGCAACCGGTATGTATCCCGATATAGGGGCAAATCTTCGGATAAGGCCATAACTTCAATTTAAAAAATATTTTCGACCCGCTTCGCGGGACTTTATTCCCTACAAATTGTTAAATAGATAAATAGATTAAATAGGTAAATAGATCAGAAAGCGAGGACGGCACGCACATCGTACGTATAATTCTTATTGAAGTAGTACGTGTAGCCATCGTAGAAGCTCACGTTCCACGCGTAGCGCGAGTAGTTCGAATTCTCAGTGGACGACCAATAATACAAACTTGTACTGAACCATTTTATATATTCCTTATAGCCACAATCAGTCGGGGTACTGTTTTTTACATCTGTCATACGAGCCGATAAAACAGAACGGTTCTGATAAAGATACCGCAACTGGCCACATGAGGGTAGGAACCAGCCGCTGGTATTTTTCGGAGCTGCCAGCGGCTTCTGCCAATCGTATTTTCCATCGGCTGGATTTCCGTCTCGGTCTGTCGTCCGGTTGCCGTAGGTCTCGCAGGCAAGGGCGGCAGGAAAATGTTTCATTTCCCAACCTGCTTCTTTATTTTCATTCTTGTTGACAAATTCATGGAATTTCAGGCTGTTGGAATACCCTTGCCAATCGCTCGTTGAGGTGGAAGCATCTATCGCTTTGTTATATACGTTGCCCGGACCGTATTCCCAGCGGAGACGGTCAGAACTGCCGTCATGTACATCCGTCAGGGCAACGACGTAGCCGTGGACTTTACCATCGGGAATAGTCGGGCCATCATCAGTCAAGGGCTGTGAATAATTGGACTGGTCTGTCTTATGCTGCCCGACATGGAACACGATGCCGATGCATCGGTGCTGCTCCAAAACGGCTACGGCATCCTGCGGGAGAACGTAACCGGCATTGGTTCCATTGCTCTCCTTGCTGCAATAGAAATCCCCCGGTGCCGCTTTGTCAAGCGAATATTCGCCCGCATTGACAGTCTCCACTTGCGCATAGCGCGTTCCCGTGGCTTGGGAGGATACGGTACATTCTCCACCGAAAGTCTTTTCTTCGTATGTGTAGCACCAGCGCACCTTGCCCTCATAGCTATTGGGCAGGATGTAGCGGTAGCTGCCGTCTTCGGCGCGATAGGGCGAGAGCTGCGTGCCCTCCTTATCGTAAATGATGACATCCTCCAATGTCGGAGGCGTGTAGCTCACCATATCGCCTGTGGCAAGCGTCCATTGCACCTTTGCGTCCAGCGAGAACGAGTTACGGACATGCGCCAACGCGGCGGTTATCTGCTTCATGGGCTTGCCGGAAGAAGACCACACCATCAGGTCCGATTGGCGATAGGCATTCTCCGTGCTTTGATCCTCCTGCGGTGCGAATACATTCAGGGCTTTGAGGGCATCCACGCTTGTTGTTTGGTTTGCGGCTGCGTCATACGGGTAATAGACAATATAAGTGTTCAAGGACGGGTCGTAAAATGCAGGCTGTTTGCCTTCACCGTTGCCGGTATCAAAGTTCCAGTTGCTGCCGTTGAATTTGTAGGGCAGGTTGTCTGCCACAAGGTTGCCGCTTTCGTCCAGCACAATCAGCCCCACCCGGTCGCCGTTCTCAAAGGTCGTGGTCTTGCCGTTGTCGGCGGCACGGGTGGAAGCCCCGCCTGTAACCGCAAAGTCGTTTGCACTGACCGTGAGCGAAAGCATTTTGCTTTCGCCTGTTGTTCCGGCAGTGGGTTCATAATCGTCTGTCTGGCAGGCGGAGAGAAGACACACTGCCCATAAAATGTATGGAATAATCTGTTTCATCATATCGCTCATTGTTTTAGAAAGTCAATACGGCACGGACTGCAAAATTTCCGGCAGAATAATTCTTTCGTTCTTTCTGCATTCCACCGTTACTACCTATACGGTAAACATGACTTGTCGGGCTATCGACATGTTCCGTACTGGTGGCATAGCCATGGTTCGTTTCGGGTAAAAGCCATTGATGCTGATAAATGGAATATGTGGACAACTCCTGCAAGCGTTGCCTTATAATGCCGTTGTTGTCTTTCCAAAGGTTGACAACGTCTGTCATTTGGGCGGCGGAGGGAAGATACCAACCGCTGCTTCCACTGGGAGCTTGGGTGTCGGTGTCTCCGAAATGAGCGACTTTCCAGCATATAGGATATTCCGTTTCGGAATAATTGTTTACTTGTTGTATTTTTTGGGTATTTTCATACCCTTTGTAGTCTGTCTTGGAAGTGCTTGTACCACAATTCTCAGCATTAGTTGACCATTTGATATTGAATCTGGCAACATCGTGCAACGCAACGGCATAGCCTTGGATGGCAGTCCATTTGTTGCCGTAGGCAGAGATGTTATCACCCTCGCCCGCACCGACCTTGAACACGATACCGATGCAAGGGCGGTTCATGAGCAGTTTGTCGAGGCAGGTACCGTCAGCATAATAGAAGTCCCCCACTTGCAGTTGTTGGGTTTCGGAAATAGATGTGAATGTAATATCACTTCTCAACTTCAATTGACAGGTATATGAAAAATCGTCTTTGTATTCGTAAGTATCAATGGTATATCTGCCATGTGGAAACGGTATTTTCAGCCCCGTAGGGATTTTCACTTTGAGGACGTTGCCACCGGACAGTTGTTTGAATCCGTTTCCCTCACTCAAGGTACAGCCGTTTCCTGCCTCCAATTCTATGCCGTCTATGGTTTTGATATGGAAAACCGGAGATTGGACATCGCTTGTTTCGTTGTCGTTCCACTCGCCGACCGTTACCGCAGTCACCTCTATACCGCCTTTTTTCACGGTGATGGTGTAGGTATAATGGATGCCTGATTGGAGATTGGCAGCCCCTTCTCCCGGCGTGTAGATGAAGTCATTGTCATTGATGCTGACCTTGAAAAACGGTCTGCCCGTCATGTCTTTCGGCACGAGCAGGGCATCATTATCGGAAGCCGGAGTAATCCAGCCGGCATCCGTGCCTGTCAGTATTCCCTCAGAGAAGGAGGCTTTTGTGTAGCCGGCAATCTGTACGGTCGCTCCTTTCAAGTCCTCGTCTGTGATGCCATCTCCTTTCTTAAGCGTACAGCTCACCTTTGCCATCTGATGTATGAAACTCAAATCCACTTTATCGGTGAATCTCTTATTCTCTGCTGTGGCTTTAAGATAATCTATAGCTTCATAACCTCCTGATTGATCGGTAATGTCCTTGGCGGTCTGCGTTTCGAAGGGATACCATGCCGTGACAGTGGCAGGGGCGGTGCTCTGCCAATAAATGGTCTGGTCAATAGAGGCAGGTTGTGCCGAGCCGCCCGCTCCGATGACATATTTACCGATGTTGCCGTCCGCTCCGATTCGTACACCGATATACTCTGTGCCGTCATACGTCCACTCATCCTTACCGGCAGCGCGACTCTGTGTTTCATCTATAGATGATGTCATAAGCTCCAGCGGGTATTTGTCCGGCGGAAGCGGTTCTCCCTGCTCTATGTCAATTTCGTCCTGCGAGCAGGAGGCAGCACTCGCGCAAAGCAATAGTGCCGCCATATTCCATAACAGATGTAATTTGCTTCTATTCATATCGTTGTCTTTTCTTGTTTTAACTTCACTTCGTTCATTTTCCTCCTTCGCACCTCGGCAGAACCTGAACAAGTCCGGTTTTCTACTTTCGGTTTGTCGTCGGTTTTCTTGTGCCACCGCCCCCTGCGAGAGGGGCAGTTACACCCTATCAATGTGTACCTCCGTGCTTGACGCTGCCGCACGGGATGGCTGTGTCGGGTTATTCCATTGTGGCGTCGCCTGTGCCGGTCTGCAATGACCACGGATGGATTTCGGACTTTGTCACTTTTGCACCGGTCTTGTTCAGCGTGATGGTGTACTGATAGTCGGTGCCGGCTTTCAGTTCGCCGCCGGCAAACGCCAGCTCACACTTGTAGGTCTGACCGTCCTTGACAATACGCAGCACCACCTGGCCTGCCGTGGTCTGCGGATAGACAATAATCGACGGGCGTGCGGTGCCGCTTATCACATTCTCGACATTGAGGGTAAGCGTTTCCGAATCCATTTCTTTCGCTTTTGCCTCACCTGTGGCGGGATTGAACGTACCCTCGAGCACGAGCCCGTCAAACGAGTAAGATTCTATCTTGTTCACATCGGTGCCCTCTCCGTCCTGAAACGTCATCGTGATTTTGCTCATCTTGTGGGCGAATTCGAAATTGATGTTCGGCTGGCCCTTCTTGCCCACACGGCTGTCCCAGAGGTAGTCGAAATTCGGCTGGTTTCCAAGCGTCTGCTGTTCGGCCCGGGTATTGTTCTCGATTATGGCGGGAGCTGTGCCCTCGGTTCCGGTGAAAGGATAGTAGGCGGTGAAAGTCACTTCGGCCTGTGCGTCCTGAAAGTACATGGGCGTGCCGGTGAACTTTCCTTCACCGTTTTCGGTGGTGTATTCCATATTGACGTACTTGCTCTCGTTCACTCCCTGCTCGTTTTCGCGAAGAGTGGTGATACCGATTTTGTCGCCCGTAGCCCACGCCGTTCCTGCGGCACGGGACGAGATGGAATTGCCGATGTTGGCGGTGATCTGTGCGGCTACCGGTTCGTTGTCCGCATACTTGTCGTCATTGTCGCAGGCAGCCAGTGCAAGTGCAACGGCCGCGAAAAAATAAATTTTTCTCATGTTTTTTTCGTTTTTGTAATTCATATTTTGTTTATTGTTCAGCATCTATGTTGCCTCCGTTCACTTCCTCCCAAGGCATGATGGAGCAGTTGTCAAGTGTGATTCCTGTCTTGTGTAGCGTCACCGTGAGGTTGTACTGGCGTCCCGCCACCCATTCGTTTTTGGCGTCGGCTCCGTCCTTTTCACGGTTGGCGGCAGTGAAGTCTATCTCTGCCTTGAGGGTTTGTCCACCCGCCAGCTTCGCAAAAAACGGCAGCGGCTCGTCAAATTCCTGCGGGAAGAAGATGAGCGGGAATGTCACCATGCCCTCGGTATCGTTAAAGATGGCGGGCGCGTTGTAGTGGGCGTTTTCATTGCCCGCGAACTCCCACATCGCCGTTGTGGCATCGTCCACGGATGTGCTGCCGTCGGTAATGTTGAAAGTGCCTTTGTGTCGGAATTCTTCCAGCGACAGCAGGGCGGCTTTTACCTCGTCATAGCCCACACCGTTGCCGGGCTTGACGCTCAGCACCACTTTCGTCATTCTGTGCGCGAAAGTAAAAGCCACCTGTGGCGCCGCTTTCTTGCCTGAAGCCTGTGCCCAGAGGAAGTCGAAGCTTTTCTGATGTGCCTGCGCCCATGTGTCGGCGCTGATTGCCTCGGCTGTTTCGAGACTGTTCCACGGATAATAGGCTGTGAAGGTCACTTCGCCCTCGTCCTGGAAATAAATCTCGCTGCCTGGCGTTTTCACGGTGAATCTGCCGTCGCCCTCTTTTGTAAGGTGGCATACGTTGGTGTAGCTGCCGCCGCTGATGCCGATTTCGTCGCCGGCTTCCCAGCTGCTGTCGAACGCGCGTGTCTGCACGCCGCCGATGGTAGCCGTAAAGTCGGGACTGCACTTTCCGGCATTCGCATCCGGCAGGTTCTCTCCGCTGCTGCACCCTGCGAGCACCGCAAGGCACAGGGCGGCAGTGATGATTGGTTTCATTTCACTTTTCATGCGTTTTCTGTTTTATTGGTTTAATTTTTATCGTTTTATTGTGCATTGATGTTTCCTGCATCTATTGTGCATTGATGTTTCCTGCATCCACTTCCTCCCATTTGTCGATGGTAGCGGTGATGC
>UMFA01014887.1_pt1 | contig 10999 bp, 9 predicted proteins | sample 1964891 | NCBI WGS metagenome assembly UMFA01 (sample SAMEA4836034, study PRJEB28245) | human gut metagenome | biome: gut microbiome; material: fecal sample | place: Denmark | collected 2008
GGGGAAAACATCCTATATATATATGAAGGGAGAAAAGAATGGCAGGGCAACAAAGACGAAATCATGAACTCGACCAACGAACGCCTGAACAGCTTCATCTTTGCCTCGGACCTCTTCCGAAAGGTGAAAGAAGCCAATAAATAACCTCCCCCATCCATATCTCGGTTTGGACACCACGTCCGTCGGCATCATACAACACGGTTCGCCGGTATCCTTTCCTTAAAAGGAATCCTGACATCGGTCGACGCTAAAATCACCTTGCTGAAGAAAAAAAATCATTCGGCTTAGATTGATAAATCGTTTGGCTTAGATTGAAAAAACAATCTAAGCCAAACGATTTACACTTTCCAGCAGGTTCATAATCAGAAGTTTACAAAACGACTCGGATAAAAGAAAGATGCTGACGCATTCGTTCTACCGCCACGAACGTTTTTCAAGCATTCACATTCTTCACATCGCCGACATAAGGCGGCAAAACACCCCAAACGATACCGCCATAAGGCAAACTAAACTGAAAATGAGGATGTCCCGTAATAGGCACATCCTCATTTCCATTCCTACAAACCGGCAAACCAATTTATTTCAATGCCGACAAGGCTGCGTCATAATCCGGCTCTTCCGTTATTTCCGGAACCAACTGGGCATATATCACCTTTCCGTTCTCGTCCACAATGATTACGGCCCGAGCCGTCAATCCGGCCAAGGGGCCGTCCACCATCATCAGCCCGTAATTCCCGGCAAAGTCCTTGCTGCGGAACAAAGATACGGGCTTCACGTTCTCAATGCCTTCAGTCGTACAAAAGCGTCCTTGTGCAAAAGGTAAATCCATGGATACGGCCAATACCTGCACATTCTCCAAATGGGCCGCTTTCACATTGAACTTGCGCACCGACGTGGCGCATACGGAAGTGTCCAGACTTGGAAAAATATTCAATATCACACGCTTGCCTTTAAGACTGCCCAAAGACAAATCACTCAAATCACCGGCCACAGCCGTAAAGTCGGGAGCCATCTCTCCTTTTTGGGGCATCATCCCGTTTGTATGTACTGCTGTTCCTTTAAATGTCACGGTTTCAAACTGTTTCATAGTTCTCTTTTATTGTTTAGTATCCCGACGTGCAATAGGCACTTATCGGATAGCTCCAAGGCTATGCTACAAATATACGCAAAAGATTCTCATTAAAACATTTCAGTCAGTTAATTATCCCTTTTTCAGGATTCTTTAACTGACTGAAACTATTTCATACTGATTACTGCATCTTCCATTCCTCTCCGCATCGGACCATCGGCAAAGCGATTTCTTCACGCGTGCTGTCTCCGAACAGCACTTCCAGAAAAACGCTGGCGACATCTCCAGATACCGTATCTCCTAATGCCCGGACGGAAACCAACCCTCCCCTACGTTCTTTCTCACGGGCGGCATACTGGGCCACAAGATCGACCATCTGGCTGCGGTAGGACTCCGTCATGCTGTCGCTATAGGCAATAGAATGAATGTAATCTTCGTACTTGCCCTCTATCAAATAATTATAATAGGTCTCGGCTGCCCGGCTTACCTCGCTTTTATCGCTTTTGCCACACGAAACCCATAGGGAAAGTCCTAAAAAGGCCATCCATAGGGGAATGATTTTCCTCATTACTTCTGCCGTATAAAGATATTAATAGGAGTACCGCTGAAATCCCAACGTTCGCGTATCTTGTTTTCCAGGAAACGACGGTAGGGCTCTTTCACATATTGCGGCAAATTGGCATAGAACACAAAAGAGGGAATTTGCGTATCCGGCAGTTGCATGCAATACTTAATCTTAATGTATTTACCTTTGATGGAAGGGGGCGGATAGGCCTCGATCAAAGGCAACATCTCTTCATTCAGTTTAGCTGTAGCGACGCGTTTCTTCCGGTTCTGATAAACCTCCTTGGCTGTCTCAAGCACCTTAAAAATGCGTTGTTTCGTCAAGGCGGAAGCAAATATAATCGGAAAATCATCGAATGGAGCCATGCGGTGGCGGATGGCATATTCATATTCGTTCATGACCACCGTCGTCTTGTCCTCTACCAAGTCCCATTTATTGACCACCACAACCAAACTTTTGTTGTTCCGTTGTATCAATTGGAATATGTTCAAGTCCTGGGCTTCTATGCCACGCTCCGCATCCAGCATCAGAATGCAGACATCGGAGTTCTCAATGGCCCGGATGGAACGCATGACGGAATAATATTCCAAATCTTCCGTCACCTTGTTTTTACGGCGGATACCGGCCGTATCTACCAAATAGAAATCAAACCCGAACTTGGTATAACGGGTATAAATGGAATCCCGGGTGGTTCCGGCGATATCGGTCACGATGTTACGTTCTTCTCCGATAAACGCGTTGATTAGGCTGGACTTGCCTGCATTCGGTCGCCCGACAACGGCAAAACGGGGGATATTCTCATCCGTTTCGTCATCGGTAGTTTTAGGAAATTTTGAGACTATCAGGTCCAACAATTCCCCCGTACCGCTTCCGGTTGCCGCCGAAATGCAATAAGGGTCGCCCAACCCCAAAGCGTAAAACTCTGCAGCACTGTATATCCATTCATTCGTATCGGCCTTGTTGGCTACAAGGATAACCGGCTTTTTGGTACGCCGCAAGATATTGGCCACGGCTTCGTCCAAATCCGTCAAACCGTTCCGGACATCCACCAAAAACAATATGACATCCGCTTCTTCCGTCGCCAACGTCACTTGCTTGCGGATTTCTTCCTCAAATATATCATCCGAGTTCACCACCCAACCGCCGGTGTCTATCACGGAGAACTCACGTCCTGTCCACTCCGACTTCCCATACTGGCGGTCGCGCGTCGTCCCGGCTTCATCACTGACAATCGCATGACGTGTCTGAGTCAAACGATTAAAAAGAGTAGACTTACCCACATTCGGGCGTCCGACTATTGCCACTATATTTCCCATAAATTATCAAATTTCGGCTTCACAGCCTGATTATTAATCTAAATTATACCCAAAGCTTTTCAAAGCCCGTTCCGAACTTCTCCAATCCTTATCCACCTTCACAAAGGTCTCCAGATAAATGCTTTTACCGAAGAATTTCTCCAAAGACTTCCGGGCTTCTGTGGAAACTTTTTTTAATGCCACTCCCCGATGGCCGATGATGATGCCTTTCTGAGAGTCGCGCTCCACATAGATAACGACATTGATATGAATGGATTTTGCCTCTTCCTTGAACTGTTCCACTACGACTTCCACAGAATACGGAATCTCTTTATCGTAATATAATAAAATCTTTTCACGGATAATTTCAGTTACGAAGAAACGGGCCGGTTTATCGGTCCACTGGTCCTTGCCGAAATATGGAGGGGAATCCGGCAAAAGTTCTTTAATGCGATTCAACACCGTATCTATGTTGAACTTGCACAAAGCTGAAATAGGTATGATTTCGGCCTTGGGCAGAACGGCATGCCAAGCTTCCACCTTCGAAGTCAGTTCCTGCTGGTTGCTCACATCGATTTTATTGATAAGCAACAACACGGGAACATCCATCTTGGACACTTTTTCCAAGAAGTCGCCATTCTTATCGGGTGTCTCCACCATATCCGTCACGTACAACAGCACATCGGCGTCTTGCAAAGCTGATTCCGAGAAATTCAACATAGACTCTTGCAACTTGTAATTAGGCTTCAAGACCCCGGGGGTGTCGGAAAAACAAATCTGCATGTCTTCCGTATTCAAAATCCCCATGATACGGTGGCGCGTGGTCTGCGCCTTAAAGGTCGCAATGGATATACGTTCCCCGACCAGGAGATTCATCAGCGTGGACTTTCCGACATTCGGATTTCCTACAATATTCACAAAACCAGCTTTATGTGCCATAATTGCTTTGTTTTTTTCTTTGAATAAAAAAACGCATCTATAAACGGATGCGTTCTTTTTTATGATGTCTTTTTTGAAGGATTCTCTTTTATCCCTTATTTACTTACCTGCTCCGTCGTAGCCCCATTTCATATAAGCGGCTCCCCATGTGAATCCGGCGCCGAAAGCGGTAAAAATCAGATTGTCTCCCTTCTTCAACTGTTGTTCGTAGTCCCACAAGGCCAAGGGCAAAGTGGCTGCACTTGTATTGCCGTAATGTTGGATGTTGAGCATCACTTTTTCCATCGGCAACTCCAAACGGTGTGCTACTGCCTCGATAATGCGTACATTAGCCTGATGAGGAATGACCCAAGCGATATTATCCTTGGTCAATCCGTTACGTTCGGCCACCAAAGCTGAAGCGTCACTCATATTGGTCACGGCAAACTTAAACACCGTACGTCCTTCCTGATGGAGATAATGCAAGCGGTGGTCTATGGTAAAATACGAAGGAGGGCAAGCGGAACCGCCCGCTTTCATGCACAAGAACGGCAACCCTTTGCCATCCGTACGCAAATAGGCGTCCTTCCAACCCAAGTCTTCCGTAGTAGGCTCAACCAATACGGCAGCGGCTCCATCTCCAAAAATCGGACAAGTCGCACGGTCTGTATAATCGACCATTGAAGACATTTTGTCAGCACCGATAACAATAATCTTCTTGTAACGCCCGCTCTCAATCAAAGCGGAAGCCGTATCCATAGCGAAAAGGAATCCGCTGCAGGCTGCCTGCAAGTCGTATGCAAAAGCATTCGTCAACCCCAACTTGCCAATGACAATAGAAGCCACAGAGGGGAAATGATAATCCGGAGTAGAAGTAGAAACAATCACGCAATCAATGTCTTCAGGATTTACTCCCGTTTTCTGCAATAACTGTTTTGCTGCCTTACGGGCCATATAGCTCGTACCCAAACCTTCTTCATTTAAAATACGCCTTTCCTTTACGCCGATACGAGTCATAATCCACTCATCGTTTGTATCAACCATTCGCGACAACTCGTCGTTGTTCAAGACATATTCCGGAACGTAACCGCCAATACCGGTGATTACCGCATTTATTTTTTCCATTCTTTATTCTGCTTTCTAAAAAAAGTAGCCGGAGAACAATAGTGCTCTCTGGCTATATCTCCCTCACTAATGATTAAACAGCAGCTTCTTTCACGATAGCCACCTTACCTCTGTAATAGCCACAAGTGGGGCAAACAGTGTGATAAATGTGGAATGCGCCGCAATTCGGGCAAACTGCCAACGTAGGCGCTACGGCCTTATCATGAGTTCTTCTCTTACGGGTTCTCGTTTTTGACTGTCTTCTTTTAGGATGTGCCATTTTCTTAAGTATTTAATTATTATCCAATATTTTTTTCAATTTATCCCAACGCGGATCTACCGGTTTGCCACCTTCTTCATCCGCGCCCTTCTCTTCCTCGGAACCGTCTGGTTTCTCAGACGAAGTCACCAAATGTGCCGCCAATGCCTCCATCATTTCCACATTGCAATGTCCAGGTTCATGCACGTGTGTGAGCGGAACTTCCAGCACAATAAATTCGTAAATAATCCATGCGACATTCAATATGGCATCTTCGTATGGCAGTATCATCATATCCCCTTCGTCCGCATACTCATCCCCTAACTTTACGGTAAGCATACGTTCCGTCTCTATCTCCACGTCCATATCGTCAAGACACCGATCGCACGACACATGTACCGTTCCTTTAATATGAAAGGTAAAAACATAAGCTCCCCCGCTTTCTCTTATCTTCAGGTCTGCGTCTGCCTTACCGCTCCTCACTAAAGTCCCTTCCACAGCTTCAAAGAATGCATCATCCAATGCAAACTGATATTCAGCGACATCAGTCCGCATGTTCTTCAAATCAATCTTATAACTGTCAAGTACATCCATTTGGGCTGCAAATTTACAAAAAATAAGCGATGGCGCACAATAAAAAGCACAAAAAACGTTCTTTTTAATACTTTTTCAACTCCACCCTAAAGGTTGTCCCCACACCGATTTCCGAACGTTTCACAAAAATACGTCCTTTGTGATATTCTTCCACTATGCGTTTGGCTAAGGACAAGCCCAGCCCCCAACCTCTTTTCTTGGTTGTAAAACCGGGACTGAAGACCGTCTGGAAATGATTTTTCGAGATACCCTTACCGGTATCCGCGACTTCAACAACCACTTTCCCCGCGTCTTCAAAAGCTGTTACCGTGATACATCCTTGTCCTCCCATCGCATCTATCGCATTCTTACAAAGATTCTCTATCACCCACTCGAAAAGCGGAGCACACATATAAGCCTTCAACGGATATTCCGGCAACAGGCAACGGATAGACACTTTATTGGATGTACGGCGGGAGATATAATCTATCACGTGTTCAAGCACTGTGGCCAACAATTCCTCACGGGGTTCCGGCAAAGAGCCGATTTTAGAAAAACGTTCGGCTATCATCTCCAATCGTTTCACATCTTTGTCCATCTCCGGGATAAGCTCATCATGGGGATAAGTCTCTTTTAAAATCTCAACCCATGCCATCAACGAAGAAATCGGGGTACCTAACTGATGGGCTGTCTCTTTGGACAAACCCACCCAGACTTTATTCTGCTCCGCCTTTTTGGAACTCAACAAAGCGAAAATAGCCACTACGACAAAAATAAGAACTACACCCAATTGTATATAAGGATAGGAAGACAGCCGTTTCAACATAATGGAATCGTCATAACAGATTTCCATAAAATCACCATCAGCACCTTGAGAAGCACCTTCATTCAGATAAATACGAATCACCCGGCCTCCTTGCCGCATGTCTTCCGCCATTTGCTTTACCTCTCTCGTACTGTCGGCTGCATTACTTGCTTTCAATGACAAATTCCGATAGCTATGTATTTCTCCTGATTTATATTGCACGATGACCGGAATGGTATTATTTCCATTCAAAACTTTCAAAACCAAGGTGACATCGGTGTTTTCATCCGCATTGTTCAGCGTTCGCATGGCTTCTGCCCATACTTCCATGTTTTGGTGTTCGCCCAAAGCCAAATCACGTACTAAATAGTTGGATATAATGAGAGACCCCACGGCTATCACGATGGCCATGACTACTAACAAAAACTTAACCTGCCTTATCCGGTCATACCACTGCATAACATTTAACTTCTTATACTCCTTTCCCAAAAACGGGCAATCCTCTTTTTTATTGCATCATTGACGCCATTCTATCATCGAAAAAGCGGATGCGCCGCTACTCGACACATCCGCTCGTTTATCCAAAAAAATGTTCAAACCGGGGAGGCTACTTGATTAAGACACCTTTTCCGTTGATGATATAAAGTCCTTTCTTCAACGTTTTGAGAGCCTCTCGATCCGCAGCCTTCTTCACCAGCAGACCGCTTACGGTATAGACATCCACCCTCTGTCTTTTGGCAAGGATCGCATCAATACCCTGTCCCTCTACAACAGTGAAGTCATATCGCAGTTCCGGAGCATTGTCGAGAACATTGTTACCCCAGCTATCCGAAGCCTGTTGTATCTTCATAGCCGGTACGACCAAAGTATATGAACCTTTGGCGGTAACTTCTTCTGTCAGTTCTATCTTGATTTCATTGTATTCGTCTCCCATATCCAAAGTGGCACTTACCTTTTCCTGCGTATCTTTATTGATAAGGTAAGCTTCTTCTTGAGAGTCTACATTGGTCACGGCAAAGGTCTCTTTCTGGAATTGCAATACGAAACTCTTCAAAGAGGTTACCTCGCCTTCTGCCGGAGTAATACCCGTAGGCTGGTAGTTGGTAGTCTCAACCTTTTTACCCACAACGGTATAAGTCAGATTCTCAACAGATGCATTCCAATCTCCATTGGCATTCAGAACGACCTTTTCCGGCACGACAAGCATGTACATACCTGCATCTACGACCTCTCTTTCCAGCGTAATCAGGATTTGGTTTTCCTGCCCTTCGCCTTCTACGGCCGAAACAGTAGCGGAAATCTGTCCGGACAACCGACTCATCAAATACACAGCCGGAGCATCTTCTGACGTATTAATCGTAACGGGTTGGTCGAATGCCAACGTAAAGGTGGATACTGTTTCTATTGCATTTTCCGGATTCGGATCTATACCTATGGCCTGGATATTCGGACCGACAATATGTTCAACAATTGTGTATTCGCAACGCACTTCTTTATTCTGCGGACCGGAAAGAACAAAACCCTCCCAATCCTCTTTATTATCCGGACAGCTATACAAACCTTGCGGAATAACCAACTCATAAGTTCCAGAAGCTGTAATAGGTTCCCACTTTTCAGTTGCAAACATCAGCATGATTGTGTTATAGCCTTCACCATAATCAACACCTGATACTTCAATCTTTTCCTTTGTCTCTTTGTTCAACAAATAGGGCATTTCACAATTCAATGTTTCTATATATCCCTCATCATCATACTGTGCATTAATCACTGCATATTGTCCGGAAGCTGTGATTTCGATATAACCGATTTCATCCAAGCCCTCACTTTCCGGAGCCGGAGTGAGAGCTACCGGAACTTCTGTATGAATAGCCTTGCCTGTGTATTCCAAACGGAAGTTATCGGCCTTGAACCAATTTGAGGAAGCTACCTTGACTAATAATTCACCATTAACGACTTCCACACCGTCTACCGAAACATCCACGCCCGTAGCCTTGTCTATTGCAGCGACATTGGCCGTTTTCACACCGGCAGTCAAAGTGAGTGTCGTACCTGCATCAGCAGCAACCAACGCAGTCAGTTTATACACACCATCACGCAGGCCGGTTACCGTCTGCTGTACATGCATATTACTTGTTCCCCATGTATTGAACACGTAATCACCATGCGCATTGGTGATATTATAAGTTCCATTTGAATTTTCCTTCACGCCGGTATCCCCACCGTTGGCAGCGGTCCAAGGTGACAACCCTCCCGTTTCAAACGAAGGATTCTCAATCATGAAAGTATAGTCGAAAGTCTTGCCATTACCCGGGTAAGCCACCAACACGAAAGTCTTGGTAGCTTCTGCCAATTCTGTGCCGATAACCTGAATGGTTTCCAAAGTCACAGCTTCTTCCAAATCGGTATTCGCTTTGGTATATGCAGCGGTGTAGTTTGTTTTGTCTTCAGGGTTATCCACAGTGGCATACATAGCAGACATCATGGCATCTTTGATTTGCTGACCAACTTTGGCATACGCCTCCGTGATTTCAGACAAAGAATTAGTCATGGCTATCACCTTGCTACAAGCATCAGTCAACGCGATGGCATCATCGTCTACGGCTCCGGTTGCCGCCATAAGCTCTTCTACTTTTGCTTTCATGGCCTTACCAATCTTCCTATCAGCCACTGCGACATCAAAGGCAGCCTGCAAAGCCGTACGTGCCTCTTCAAGAGAAACCTTCAATTTATCAATGCCCAACAAGCCGATATACGACAACTTGATATTTGTTATTCCAATCCAATCAGCCTTCTCTATCATTTCCAAGCCAAAAGTCAACGAACCATCAGTAACTTCAATGTTTTCCAATACCGGATTGGTATAAAGACCACCGGCATCCTGCAAAGCCACTGTTTGACCGTTTGCTGTGAAATTCACAGTAGCACCGTTATTCTTGAATGCATAAGCAGAAAGCTTATAGATTCCTGTCGGCAAATTATTCTTAGTATATATCAATGTTCCGGTAAATACCGCACCATTATTCCATGCTTCAATATAGCCTGGCTTAATCAAGCCTAATGCCTCATTATTTTTATTGGAAGCACCATTATACTGATAGTTCTTATTAAAACCGGTAAACTCATTCACCCAGCCGTTCGTACTGTTGCCAATACCCTCAATAAAGATTGTGTAATCAAAAAATTCGCCTTGATTAGGAACAGCATTCAAAATATATTCAATGTATGCATTTTCGCAAACTGTCTTTACTCCAGCAAAATCCTCAGGAGTAACAGCAGACTCCAGACCGGAAGTCTTCAAAGCCTCTTTGAATGCATCTGTGACACCAGCCCTTTTCTCTGTGGAGATAGATATTACGTTTTCGCAGAAAACCAAATATTCTTCGATTTCCTTGAGCTTAGGCAGCACTTCCTCCACTTCGGTTTTGGTAGTTCTCATCATGGATGTGGCAGAATTCAACTCTTCATCAGAACCTACCATATTTTCTGTTTCAGCCAAGGTTGCATTCACCTTTTCCATCAAGCCTGCATTCAAGCCTTCAGTTTGCAAACTTTTCAAAGATTCACGAACTAACTTATACTCATCTAATATTGTCATCTCACGATACAGTTTCATCTCACCTATCAACATCCACGACTGTTGCAAATCGAAGGTACATTCAAAACCCACCGTTATGGTTTTATCTTCGGAAAGAGTAAACTCCAATGTGCTCTGATAAAGATTCTTATTATAGAACGCATCTGCTGCCTGAGGAAAATTATCGGGATAGGGATCCAAACCGGAAACACTACCCAAAGTAGGAATTACAGCACTTTCTTCTCCTGCAATCATTTTGCCAAGAGATTTTGACGGTTCCACATCGAACTTTAATCCCTGACGGAAAAAAGCATACCCCGTCATACGATACTTACCAGCCGGCAGAGTTATGTCCTGCTTGGCACTACCAACCGTACTTTCCAAAGCTCCCCAACCGGCATAAAAGCCATACACATTATACCCCTCTGAAGGCCCGTTATCGGTACAACCCACTAAAGTCCAGTCTGTCTGCTGGTCTTTGTCAATGCTCATAGCGGCATTCTTGATATAGTCGGACGTAATGTCTTTCCATTCACTCTGCGCCCAACCAACCACAGCGAATAAAACCGCTGTTAAACTTAGTAAAATCCTTTTCATTGTTTTAAGAATTAGGTTAACTAATAAAATTATTCACTCTCAATTCCTCTAAAAAGAGGAATAATGTGCAAATATAACAATAATAATAAAAGAATCAAAAAAGAATAGAAGAATTTCATTTTTTAATTTAACGTGAGTTCGATATAATTCAAAACAAATGCCTCTAATTACACGGCAGGAATGAAGAGGTCTTGAATTTCTATATCAACAGAGCGTCAAATGCAGCTCCGGAATCTTTCA
>UMFA01042822.1_pt1 | contig 10827 bp, 8 predicted proteins | sample 1964891 | NCBI WGS metagenome assembly UMFA01 (sample SAMEA4836034, study PRJEB28245) | human gut metagenome | biome: gut microbiome; material: fecal sample | place: Denmark | collected 2008
ATTCAGAAAGAAGAAAATAACCGCCTGCTTCAATTTGCCCGGCGGTTTATAGAGAAGTATAGGATTTCCGTCTATAATGAAAAGACACGGAAAGGAAACCTGCGCCATGTAATGGGGCGCGTGGGTGATGACGGAAAAGTGATGGCTGTCCTTGTGACCGCTTCCGAAACCCTTCCGGAAGAAAAGCGGTGGATAGAAGAAATAAAAAAGGAACTGCCCGAAGTCGTTTCCCTCTGGCACAATATCCAGCCCAAGCCGGGAAATACGATACTGGGTGCGAAAATCCGACACCTCTGGGGCAGAGAAACGCTCACTGCCTCTCTTTGCGGACTGCGATTTGAAGTATCCCCGTACTCCTTCTTTCAGGTGCATAAAGAGCAGGCGGAAGTTCTCTATGAGAAAGCTTTGGAATACGCTGATCTCAAAGGCGGAGAAACTGTCATAGACGCCTACTGCGGCACAGGCACTATTTCCCTCTGCCTGGCGAAAAAGGCAAAGCGGGTCATCGGTATAGAAATCGTAAAGCCCGCCATAGAAGACGCCAAAAAGAATGCGAAAAAGAATTATATGGAAAATACGGAATTTTACGCAGCCGACGCGGGAAAACTCATGCCGCAGCTTTACCGGAAAGGACTGGTTCCCGATGTGATCGTCATGGATCCCGTCAGAGCAGGCTGCAGTGGAGAAGTATTAAAGGCGGCGGCAGGCATGAAACCCAAGCGTATCGTCTATGTTTCCTGCAATCCCGCCACCTTCGCCAGAGATGCGAAGATTTTAAAATCGGAAGGCTACGAAATCAAAAAAGTCCAACCGGTGGACATGTTTCCCCAGACCATGCATGTGGAGACAGTGGCATTGATGATACGAGGGAAAAGTAAATAGGGATAGATCTTAGCAGAATAAGGGTTTTTAGTGTTTTTGCATACTTGGAAATAAGATGTAATTATGGCTGGAACCCCTTATTTTTGTGTGCATATGAGACTAGAAATGCAGTTGAGTAGACAAAAGACATATACCACAATGGATGTTAGAAAAAGAATTTCTGCTGCCACTTCCCCCCAAATGATACGAGATTTCTATCGCTTACATTTAAGGTAGTAAATACGCATTTGTTTTAAAAGCATCTTTAATGTATAGAATAAAATGTTATAATAAAATAGATTTAACAAAAATGCGTATTTATACAGCTTTATTAAACAGAGGTGTAAGATGGAAGTGGAAAGACCAAGATATTTGAATCAACTAATAGATAAAAAAGATAATGGAAGAGTAAAGATCATTACAGGCGTTAGAAGATGTGGGAAATCATATCTTTTATTTGAATTGTATCGAAAATATTTACTGTCTATTGGGATAAATGAAAATCAGATTATCATGATTGCCCTTGATAGTTTGAAGAATGTGCAATATAGAAATCCTATAGAATTAGATGATTTTCTAAGAGAAAAAATTCGGGATAATGTATTACGATATTATATTTTTATCGATGAAATTCAATTTGTGGAAGAAATTTCAAACCCATATCTGAAAAATAGTGACTCAAAGATATCCTTTGTAGATCTTGTATTAGGCCTTATGAAAATCTCCAATGTCGATGTATATATTACAGGGAGCAATTCCAGGATGCTTTCATCAGATGTGTTAACACAATTTCGAGATCGTGGCGATGAGATAAGAGTCTATCCATTTTCATTTGCTGAATTTTATTCATGCTATGATGGAGATAAAGGAAAGGCTTTCGATGAATATTGTTTATACGGTGGTATGCCTATATCTGTGCAACTTAAAAACCATGAAGAGAAGAGCAAATATTTAAAGAATATTTTTACAAGCACTTATATTAAAGATGTGGTAGAGCGTCATAAAATCTTAAAAGATGTGTCTATAATAGATGATTTGCTGGATATTATATCTTCATCCATTGGTTCTTTATCTAACCCAACCAAGTTAGCTAGTACCTTTATGTCAGAAAAGAATATAAAGATATCTCAATTTACAGTTAGTAATTACTTGGATTACTTCATTAATGCTTTCTTAATAGAAAAAGCCAGGAGATTTGATGTGAAAGGGAGGAAGTATATTTCATCCCCATATAAATATTATTTTTCCGATATTGGCCTGAGAAATGCAAGACTAAATTTTAGGCAGAATGAACAATCACACATTATGGAAAATGTAATATACAATGAACTGCGAATGAGAGGGTTAAATGTAGATGTTGGTGTCGTAGAATATAATTATAAAAATGAGAACAAAAAAACAGTCAGAAAGAACTTAGAAGTTGATTTTATTATTAATAGAGGAAGTAATAGATACTATATTCAATCAGCACTTAATGTGGATACAAAAGAAAAACAAATGCAGGAAACTGAATCTTTAAGAAGAACCGGAGATTCCTTTAAAAAAATGGTGATAGTAAGAAATAACATTGTACCTCGATATGATGATGATGGTATTTTATATATTGGAGTAGAGGACTTTCTTTTAGATGAAACGTCAATAGACTTATAGAAATATCAATACTGCATTTAATAAAAATACGTATTTACAAAAATTTATTATGTGGTATGGCTCAGAGAAATCTGGGCTTTTTTAATGTCACTTTTGTCTTATAACCTGGATTTTAGAAATAGGTGAAAGGTTCTGTGTATTATTAAAGCATGCTGTTAGCATTGCGGTCGAAATCGTTTGATTTTTAAATATGATTTATCATGACATATCGTTTTATGTGGAGACAGTAGCCTTTGTGATACGGGGGGAAATATGTGTCGAATGAAGTGAAGGCACAAAAAAGTTTACGAGCAATCGTGTTGAAAAGCTATGTATAATCGCCTACACTATTACAAATGGGATTGTTATGTGAAAGGAGCGTGTGAAGATATGGCTCAACACAAAAAAGACTATATAACCCTTAATATAAAGATGGACGCGGCACAATGCGTCGTTTTGCAACATACTGCAAAGATGTTGGTCATACAAAAACTCTGGCCGTTGAGCGCATAATTGGTGCGTTTCTGGATGAGCGTCTATGAGAAAGCATTGGAATACGCCGATCTCAAAGGCGGAGAAACTGTCATAGACGCCTACTGCGGTACAGGTACCATTTCCCCCTGCCTGGCGAAAAAGGCAAAGCGGGTCATCGGCATAGAAATCGTGAAGCCCGCCATAGAAGACGCCAAAAAGAATGCGAAAAAGAACCATATGGAAAATACGGAATTTTACGCAGCCGACGCGGGAAAACTTATGCCGCAGCTTTACCGGCAAGAGCTGGTTCCCGATGTAATCGTCATGGATCCCGTCAGAGCAGGCTGCAGTGAAGAAGTATTAAAGGCAGCGGCAGGCATGAATCCCAAGCGCATCGTCTACGTTTCCTGCAATCCTGCCACCTTTGCCAGAGATGCGAAGATTTTAAAATCGGAAGGCTACGAAATCAAAAAAGTCCAGCCGGTGGACATGTTCCCCCAGACCATGCATGTGGAGACAGTGGCATTGCTGATACGAGGAAATGACTGAAACGTGAAAATATCTTTCACGCTTTTCCTCGAAATATCTCTTAAATGTTCCCCGAAGAAATAAAGTATGAAATTGTAAATATAATAAAAAAGATGACTATGTAAGCTGAAAATATATGGTTGAAACACTGGATATTAAGGGAAAAACGATTACGAGAGATAAAAGGAATTCCCAATGTTAGATATGTGGAAAAGGGGAAACGAACATTGGGAAATAGGCTGATTGTTTACTTAGAGTTTTAATCAAAATACAAAGGTATATTTGGACATTTTTATATGATTAGTAAGGGGGGTAAAATCATGCCATTTGAAAAAGGCGGAAGAGCAGATAAACAAGGGAACAGTTATGAGATAAATTGTATCATTTATGAGATGCTTAAAGTTTTAAATGAAATAAATTATAGTGTGATCATTGAAGCATTTGGTGAAGATGAAATTGGTACAGATATACTGGTAACTACCTCGGAAGGACAGAAAGAACACCAGCAATGTAAAGCACGAAATGCGAGTAAAGAGTCTTGGAATATTTATGACCTGAAAGCCAAAAATATTCTTTCTGCATGGAAAAAGCAGTTGGATAGAGATTGTTTTAGAAAAGTGGCATTGGTCAGTCCAATGACTTGCTCATTTTTATTTGATTTAAATTATAGGGCGTGTAATACCAGTGATAAAGCAGAGGATTTCTATTCTGTACAAATCATGAAAAGCAGTAAAGAATTTCAAAAATTTTATAAAGGGTTTTGTGAGGAAATGGGGATAAATAGTGATAAAGATAACGATATTTCAAAAAGCATAGATTATTTAAAGAGAATTTCTTATAAGCAGATATCAGAATATGAATTGCAAGAACGTATCAATCAATACATACAATATTTATTTAGTAGCGAAAGAAGAACAGTGTATCATGCTTTCCTTTCGCTAATTGTAACGGGAAATATATTAGGTCGAGAAATAACGCAGATATTATTAACTGATTATTTCAAAAAACAGGGAATTGTTTTTAGATTGAAAGATAGTGATGAAAGGATTGCGCCGAGAATTAGGGTGCTTAATCAAGAATACAGGAAAAATTTCATACCATTAAAAGGAGGTTTGTTACATAGAAAAGAGTTTGATGATTGCATAGCTGCAATTGTGGATGAGAAATCAATGATTATCTCTGGGAATGCAGGTTATGGAAAAAGTGGGTGTACAGAGGCAATTTTGAATTATTGTGAGGAAAGAAAAATTCCGCATATTGCAATAAAACTTGACCAAAGAATACCTAATAAGAATTGTGAAGCATGGGGACAGGAGCTGGGACTTCCAAGTTCGATTGTACATTCAATACACCGTATTTCAAGGAATGAAAATGCAGTAATTGTTTTGGATCAATTAGATGCATTGAGATGGACACAGGCTAATTCCAGCGAAGCACTTGCGGTTTGCACGGAGCTAATTAGACAGGTAGAGTATTTGAATTATGAAAGAAAGAAGAAAATAATTACAGTATTTGTCTGCAGAACATATGATTTGGAAAATGATAATAACATAAAGTTATTATTTAAAGCAGATGATATACCAGATAACTATTGGAAGATAATTAAGGTAGATGATTTTGAAGATAGTTCCGTAAAAGCAATTGTTGGTAAAGAATATGAGAGCCTATCGCCTAAGCTCAAAAAATTATTAAAGATACCGAGCAATCTTTATATTTGGGAGCATCTTGAAAAAGGAGAAGACTACGGAGATTGTTTAACTACAAGTCATTTGATTAATAAATGGTTTGAGCAAATATGCAGAAAAAGTGTGAAAGAAGGAATACAGGAAAGAACTATTAATGAGGTAAAAAAAATATAGTTGATGTTTTGGATAAAACAGGTAGATTATATGTTCCCAAACAAATTTTGCATGCTGAAGAAGCGGGGTTAGACTATCTTATATCGTCCGAGATTATTGTGGTTCAAAATAATAAAGTAGGTTTTGTTCATCAATCAATTTTAGATTATCTTATTTCTCAAAATATGATTGAAAAATATTTTGAGAAGCAAAATATAAAAAATATTATAGGAGAAAAAAATAAACAAAATCCTGCAAGAAGATATCAGGTGCAGATGTTCTTACAAAATATATTAGAATATGATAGCAGTGACTTCATAATCACTGGGCAAAAGATGTTAACTTCTAGTGACATAAGGTACTATGTTAAATATATTTTTTATGAGATTTTGGGACAAATTCGGGAACCAGATGCTAATATCACCCAATTTATAGTAGATAATTGTGAAAATGAAATTTATGGGGATTATTTATTAAAAAATGTTATTTTTGGGAGAAAACAATATATAAATATATTAAGAGAAAAAGGTATTTTAGAGAAGTGGTATTCAGAACCAGCGAAGAAAGTTGTGGTTTTTGGTTTGTTTCAGAGTATTGCACCGAATTTGGATGATGAGGATGTTTCTTTTATTAAAAAGCATGCTTTTAATGACAGGAGTGATGATGAACGGTTTATGAGATGCTTTTTTCACGATGTTATACAGGAAAGTGAAAAAATGTTTGAACTTAGAATGATGTTTTATGAGCATTATCCAGATTATGCAAAAGAAGAGTATATAGATGTAAAAAGCCTGATAAAGAAATTCGATAAAAGAATACTACGTCTTATATCATTTTGGGTGAAAAACAAAATAAAAAGTCAGGGAGAGTGCGTATATCGTTATGAAGAGGAGTTAGTAGATATAAATAATTCTTTTTTAATAAATAATGGAGAACTGGTACTCAATGAATTGATTCAATATATACCAAAAGAAATTGGATTAGAAGTAAAGTACAGTGCTTGGTCAGGGATGTATTTTCATAAAAGTATTGAAAGAGTTTGTGTAGAGTTAGTAAAAAAAGCAACTATAGCATTAATTGGTGAGTCTCCAGATAACTTTTGGAATTATTATGAAACATATATGGGGAAGGGGTACCATGTATTTAATGAAATAATATTGACTGGTTTGATACATATGCCTCCACGATATAGCAATCGGATAATACACTATCTTGCTACTGATTTGAATAAAAATATCTTTGATTATACTAGTGGAGCAGAAGATGAATTGGGACTGGCAGAAGAGATTTTGAAAATTCATGGAAAAACTTGTAATGAAGAGGAACTGTTACTAATAGAAAATATAATATATAAATATATATCACCAGATGCAGTTGAGTTGTATAAACGAAGAATTGAACGGAATAGGAGTAAGGAATATCCCCCTGTGTACTGGAGTTTCTGGGGGGATCTGCAGTATAAACTGTTAAATTGTTTGCCAAAAGAACGAATTAGTAAAAAAACAAAAGAATTATTAAATGTACTTGACAGACGGTTTGATAAAGTGCGATTGCGTTATAGTAATTTAAATAATCATTCTGGATTTGTGAGATCACCTGTTGCAGGGAAAAAGATAAGTAGAGCACAATGGTTACAAATAATAACTAACCGGAGCTTAGAGGATCGAAATCGATCTAAATGGGTCGAAGTAGAAGGTGGATTTACTGAAAGTTCATATGAAATGTATGCGATTGATTTTCAATCAGTAGTAAAGCAGCAACCACAAGAAATGATAGAACTTGTTTTAGAAAATAAGCAGCGGGTATTGCCTGTTTTTATAGATGCATTGTTTTTAGGTATGGAATTTTCGGAGATACTGGAGAAAGTTGACTTTACTATTATAGAGAAGGTATTCATTGAATTTCCTTGTGATATGAAAAGCTGTAGAGCATCATATTTTTGTAGAATAATCGAAAAAGTAAGTAAAACCAATTGGGCACGAGAAATAATAGAACAATTAATACACATTGCTTTAAAACACCGTGATCCTGAACGAGATAATACTAATGTAATCAATCAAGAAGATAAAAAAATGAAAAGCTGTCAAGTGTTACATAGTAATGCGTTGAATTGTGTAAGAGGAACTGCGGCAAGGGTTATTGGACATTTACTTTGGGAAAATAAAGAATTATTTCCACTATTTAAAGATACTATTGAGAGTATGATAAAAGATGAAAATCCAGCAGTACGTTTTGCGACATTGTATGCTTTATGGCCATCTTATAATATTGACAGAGCGTGGACGGAAGAAAAAATCTTGTATTTGTATGAATCAGATATTCGAATGGCAAGTTTTTCTGATTCTAGAGATATGTTTTTTTATCTATATCCTAAATACAGGGATAAGGTTATCAAAATTATAGAGAAGTGTTTTAAATCAGATGATAAATACCTTGTTGAAATAGGAGGGAATTCTGTTTGTGAATTTTATATACGACTTAATGAATTTGAGCACACAATGATGTCTGGCGAAGATGAAAGCGAGGAACAAGTAAAAGCTATATTAGATATGGCGATAATCTATTTGAAAGTAAAAAAATATAGGGCTGTGGCGAAAAAAATAATTCTTCATTATAAAAGTCTTGATATGGATATAGAATTTCCATTATTTAAGATATTTGATAAAGAATATATTGATCTTAGGGATGACAGTGAATTTTTGTTAGAGTTGTTTAGAAGTAAGGTTGGTAGAAAGGTAGTACGAGCGTTTGTTCATTATCTAGAAGAAAATGCAGTTTCTGTTGTAGATTATTCAGATGTTATTATACAGCTTTGCGAAAATGTAATAAGTATGCCGTTAGAAGATTTGAGAAAATTATGGGGATTAGAAGATGAGATTTCAAAATTGATTATTTCTTTATATGACGAAACATCTAACTCTAGTATAGGTAAAGATAAAAAAATTGCTGATAAGTGCTTGGAGTTATGGGATATAATGTTTGAAAAGCAGTTAGGCTCTGTAAGAGAAATCAGCAGAAAATTAATGGAACGATAAAAAGATGTAACTGATATAGTGGATGGGAAAAAATGATTTAATACATGAAATCATCATGTATTAAAAAGGAAAAAATTAAAATATTCGTATGAAAGCCAAAAGGTAATAATCAATAATAAAAAGAGTATTCATGAGTATCTATTTAAAGATAAGTTTTGACAATGAAGATATAAATGAGAGGTAGTATTGATGATACGGAGAGAGGAGAAATAGAATCAAGAGAGAATATGTAAGAGTTTTATTTGAAGTTAAGCTGTTTTGTCAGATAAAAATCTATCAGAAGTGAAGAATACGGTGTTTGAAATCACTGATAGGAATGTATTGAATGAGCTGCTCTCTGTCTCAAGTAAAACAAGCACTGACAGAATTAGAGAAATGGTAGCTCAGAAACAAATGAAGGCGGTTTCCGGGGAAGTCCAATTCAAGGCAACTGTAAAATAGTAATCTTCGAAATATATGCAGGAAATTACAGACGTAAAAAATGAAAAACAAATTATAAGGACATGTAACCACATCGTTAGAGGATACTTGCTATAAGAAAAATGTATCAAAAGCAATTCAGTTAAGTTTGGATAATGATGAGCACGTGGAGACAGTGGCCTTGATGATACCGGGGAATGACTGAAACGTGAAAACATGTCGGAAATAGAAAAGTTTCAACTACTACCCATTAACTTAGGAGAACAGCGGTTTTCATCCGGCTATTTGATGTTTCGTCCAAAATCAATTTTAATTGGATGAAAAAAATTATGATGGACGAATGGATATCATAAGACAGGGAAAATACATGGCATCGGACGAAAGGTGTTTTGAGGAAAAGATTTTTATTGGAGTATGCGCTCCGCTATGCCATGATGTACTCTGACAGTAAATGATTTCTGTACAAAACAAGTGCATTTGGATAAAAACTATCGCAGAGATTCGTATTAATGATCTTGTGTTATTTTTGAACATAAGGTCAGTAAATTTACGTACCGTTTTTTCGGTATTGTGATTTAAGGAATTATAGTTTGTGCGGAGTAGAGAAATGAATGCAAAAGAATTTTATGAGAAATTTATTGCGGCAATGAGAGAAGAGAATATTGCAACTAATGAACAGATAAAAAAACATTTGGATCAGGTAGGATGGACATACAAAAAAATTTATAGAGAATGTGAATCGGCTTTTACGGAATTAGTGAACAAAGGTATTGTTGATAGAATTATAGAGTCGGAAGATGGCTTAATACCACAACATGAGTATCTTAGAATAGATTCCATAGGTTATAAACATAGATATACGGAAATTTCTGAAGAAGAAGCACGAGAAGTGGGGCTTAATAGGCATTTTTGGGAACTTGCAATTGCAGTTGAACATGAGAACAGTAAGCATGATTGGATGGATGAGGTCATTAAGTTACTGCATGTACGTTGTCCGTTAAAAGTCGTAATTTCTTATAATTATTGTGATTGTAGAGAAGAGATGGAAATAAACAAATTGGGATTTATTGCAAAGTATATGAAAAAATGGTTGGAGAATTATCCGAATGATAAGGAAGAATATTTAATAATTATTGGTAATTCAGCACCTAAAAATAGAAATAATATAGGTTATGAAATTTTTGATTATCGAGGGTATGAATATATTAATGGTCATTTTTATAAAATATAGTTAAGATGAAAATCCAATACTTTACATGACTATTGAGATAATTACTATAGGTAATATATTTTCAACTGGAGGGTGGAATTATAAAATTGAAAAACCGGTGGGGAATCTATTCATTTTATGTAACAAAGTTTGGGGCTTATTTTTGCAAATGTGAGATGCTATTTCCGGTTAAATTGTTTGCCATATATGGTAAAATAGCAGTTGTGAAGTGTAATTAAATTTATATTGTTTTAGATGAGGAGATTATTATGGGATTGATGGATATCGTTAAGAAGCTTCTGACCGGTGCGACAGATGAGGAAAATGCAAGAAATAAGGCGAGGATGAGAGAGCTTTTCAACGAGTGTGTGCCGGAAGGGGATCAGTATACGCTGATATACTGCCATATGGAGGATTTTACGGATGCAGTGGTTGTTAAAGTCACAACGCACAGTAATTTCATTGTAGGATATAAACCGGGAGAAGTGGTCGTAGTGCCTGTGGACGCGGAGCTGAAAGGGCATGAGGAGCCGGTTGTGTTCAATAAAGAAAATGGCGGACAGATTAAGTCCACACTGGTGGGGTACTGCACTGCTTCCAAGCCGGATGTTACGTTCCAGTTTGAACCGATTACCTATGAACCGGGAATTAAACGCGGAAGCAAGTATGCCGTATCTGTTACGCAGTCCCATGCGGAGGTATCTGCTTTCAGGAAATTCTTTAAGCAAGGGTTGTAATTTTAGGACGGAGAGAACCCGGCTTGTGGGATAGGGAATCTGTTGATTCCTATTCCATAGGATCATAAAATATGCAATAATAAAAGGGTCAGACG
>UMFA01026686.1_pt1 | contig 10818 bp, 18 predicted proteins | sample 1964891 | NCBI WGS metagenome assembly UMFA01 (sample SAMEA4836034, study PRJEB28245) | human gut metagenome | biome: gut microbiome; material: fecal sample | place: Denmark | collected 2008
CCATCTCTGCAGTCTTAATTGCTGCCATTCAAAACTCCTTGAAAGATCGCTGCCGCAACAATTGCGAGCGCTCCTGCGAGAACAACGACCTTCCAGATCAGCGAGGGTCGTTCACACGAAAAAGGCTCGACGTTCTGCCGAGCCTGCTTTGCTGCGCGCCGCTGCTCGAGCGGTCGCTTTCGAGTAATTCGTTTCATGTCGAAATCCTGGGGGATGTGGTCAATCGTCTTGACTGGGTCTGAGTAGCTCATTGGGTTACCTTGAAAATCCCGCGTTGAAAAGCTTTGTAGACTGCTTCTGCGGCAGTTCTCGCGCAAAGCACGCTCATCATTTCCTTGTGGTAGTACTTGACGGTCGTTATCGCGATGCCCATCTTTTCGGCGATTTCGCGTCGTCTGAGACCTTTCGCAACGAGCGTGAGGTACTCGATTTCGCGCGGTCTCAGGTTTTTGCGCGGTTCTGCCTTCATTCGAGCACCTCGCCTTCGTCCTCGTCCTCTTCGTCGTAACCGTCGTCGTCGTCTTCTTCGTCAGGATCGGGGCCGAACCAGCGTTCGTAGTCGTCGGGGCCGCAGCCGTCTGGGTAGTTCCATGCCATGCCGATCTCCTTAGTCAAAAATCCAGTGATAGAGGGTGGCCGCAGCCATTGCGGGCAGGATCACCAGGCCGAAGAAAAAACCGTTGCTCATGCGAAGTACCTCAAGGCGAGAATGGGGATGGCGATGGCTGCGAGGCCGCCGACCGTGAACAGGCGAAGTCCGAACGTGATGGTGTCTTCGGACGTTGGCTCGTACTGGACGAGCTCGTCGGCACTGCGTCCGGTGAAGAAATCGAGAAGAGACATAGCTTTCTCTCCGTGTGGAATGGAAAAAGAAAAGGCATTCAGATGCCGCCGAAGGAGAGCGCCACGCGATGTGGCCGGCGACACGTGAATGCCTTCTGGTTGGTTGGTGAGTGAGGGAGCCGGGGTGAACGCAAAAGCCTCTCGTCTGCAGATGCCCCGGCTTTGGGATCTGGCCTAGTGAGCCGCCAGATCGGCACATATCTGCGTCATGCCGTTTGCCCTCAAAGCCATTACGGAAGTTCGTCCAGAATGCACTGGACGTTGACTGCCACCTGGTCGTACTTCTCTGCATCGGGGCAGTAGATCACCGTTGGCTCGGTCTTCATGTAGAAGTGGAGGTCTGCTGCGTTTTTGATGCTCACGAGAGCGAACTCGTGGACATCAGCTTCGCTGCAGGTCTCGCGACCGATCGAACGGAGGTAGTGCGCCAGTCGGGCGTCGAAGTCACTGTTGGTCATCGTCGTCGTCCTCCTCGTCGTCATCGTGGAGCAGGCACATCAGAAGGGCGTCGACGCTGTCGAGCGCTTCGAAGTACGTGTCGTCGTCTCCCCGAAGGAAGGCCGCGGTGGCCTCATCAATGAAGCCCTTGATGTACCCGAGGTAGTCGAGCTTGTCCTTGTCCGTCATTGTGTTCTCCTGGTACACCGTCCCGCGTGTCGCTCTTTGCGGGTGCCCGCGAGACGGCGATAAAAAAAAAGCCCCCGGCGTGTGCCGAGGGCTAAGAAAAGCAAAGAAGGCTCTTTCAAGCCTCTGCCTTTAGGCAGGGGTTATTGACATTAGCGAACTGACTCTAGAGGGCTCTTTTGCCACCTGTTAGCCAGTAGCTCGAAATCCTGAAAATAAGTAGTGTTACCGTGGGTGGCGCGTAGGGTTTCGATGAAATCTTTCGTCATTTGCCAAGAGCGCATTACATTGCTGTACTGCATTCTCTTGAAAACTTCTTCGTCAAAAGTTCCCATGTTAACGCCGGACGATAAGAATTCCAGATTGTTGAGGACAACCAAAATCGCGGCCCTATCGTCGGTATCATTGTCAACGAAATGTTTCAATGACGACTGGTTCTCTTTGTAGAGCTGGCGAACACGTTTGTCGGCCGCAATCAGACGCTCATCATGGGAGCGATCCAACAGCATTTGGATCATCGCAGATCGTCGTGCGTTTTGGGTTGTATGCCGGTAGAGCCTCGCCGCATATATGGCTGAAACAGATACGCACATAGCCTCAACAAAAGCGAGAAGATTTTCAATTGATGACAGGAAAGCCAGAATTGCGTCCCAGAGGCTTGGCTCAGCTACCGTTCCAGCCATCGCGATTATTTCTCATATCTACTACCTCACGAAGTTGAAGATGTGGGGTTAAGCCCATAAGGAGACTTTATCTTACCTACGCATGGCTTCAGAGTAACTGCGGGTTAACCCTTAATTTCAAAAGCCCATCCAAGCGTCCTCTCGCCAGTCTCCTACGCTTGAACACATGCGAGAAGGCGCTTGAATCGGCTTTCGATCAGGTCGCGACTGCGCATCGTCTGCGCTCAGGCCGCTCGGGGCTAACATGCCCTCTGTCCGAAGACTGATCCTGATCTAGCTCGTGGGGCGAGCATCCGTCGCTTTCAGGTGGTCCCCATCCCAACCGCACTGGAAGATGCCCTCCAGCCGTCCGCGCACTTTTCATACGCGACCTTTGCGACTACCGTTCCGTCGCGTGATGCGCTCCCGACAGACCCTTCTGTCCAGGATCGCACCCGTTTGGCGGGCGGTCCCCGACGCGCTACGTGAGCGCACCGAGAGTGTTGCGGACAGCAATGCTTTCCGCAACGTTAAAGTGAGTTTACCATAGAGCGGTAAGAGTGGAAAGGTCGCGGTAAATAAATCTGTAGGGATTCGGAAAGGCGGGTTTAACCTATGTCAAAAACTGGCGAAATAGGGATGCAAAAAAGCCGGGCGTAGGCCCGGCTCTTGTGGTGGATGGGGTGGGGTTAGAGGCGCTTTAAACATAGGCCGACGTAGGCGCGGCCAACGATGGAGATGTCCTCTTCGGTGGTGTCGATAGGCTTGTAGAACTCGTTGTCTGAAAGGAGGCGGAGCCCCTTGGGGATGATCTGTACGCGCTTGACGAATAGGCCGTCTCCGATGCGGACTACGTACATGCCATCGCGTCGCACGGCCTTCTCCGACACGTCAACGATGACAGAATCGCCTTCACTAAGAGTGGGCTCCATAGAATCGCCAAAGGCCGTCATGATCTGCAGCGAACGAAGATTCGCGGTCGGGCAGTATCGGCGAATTAGCTCAATTGAGACGCGCACGAACCGAATCAAGACGAGCTCACTGTCGTTAAGGAAGCCTTGTCCGCACGAAACCTCCGCGTTGATGAGCGGAATGGAGACGACGTCATCGGAGATGATCGTCTGGCCCATGGGGGCGTTACCGTCCCCGTACTTTATGTAGGCGGGCGTAACCTCGAAAAATTCGCATAGCTTTTCGAGACCAGACTCGTTCGGTTCAGACGCCCCGTTTAGCCAGTTCGAGATGGTGACGTGAGTTGTACCGAGGCGCCTTGCAAGCTCTCGATTCGAAAGCCCGGAAGACTTCACGAGAGCGCCAATTCTTTCGCTAACTGCTGACATAACTCCTCCGTAGTGAAAGACTATTGTAAAAGAGGATTTAACGTAGGGACGGTAAGTGGGATTGTCCTACCTGTGGTAATATACGGTAAAGTAGATTTACCCATTCAAATGGAGGAGCCATGCGCGACACAACGGTGTTCATCGCGCTCGAGCGTTACGCGCTTCGCAAAGGATTGAAGCGTGGAGCACAAAAGAAAATTGCCGAACAGCTCGGCGTCACGCGCCAGACGGTTCGCAACTGGTGCGTTTCAAATTCTGTGAGTCCCGAGTATGTCGAGGAGTTCGCTCGTATCACTGGAGCGAAGGCTTCTGACTTGAACAAGCTGACCCGCAGAGTTTGTGAGGAGTAGCTATGAGCTTCAAGCTATCCGCGCTGGCATGGAACGTCGAGGTCGACAAGTCGGCCGACCGGCTCGTTCTACTTGCTCTTGCTTCTAAAGCTGACGACAACGGACGGAACTGCTTTCCGTCTGTCGAGAGCATTTGCGGCCTTACGGTACTAAACCGAAAGACCGTCTTTGCCGTGATTTCGCGCCTTGCGGATAGAGGTTTGATCACAGTGCGCAAGCGCGTTAGCACGAACTCCAATGAGTACCTGCTCCACGTTGACAGATGGACCGAAAACGGTAGTACCGAAAACGGGACGGCCCAAAAAGGGGACAACCCAAAAACGGTACAACGGTCATCCCAAAAACGGGACGACGGTAGTACCGAAAACGGGACGACAGTCGTACCGAAAACGGGACACTACTCTATCAATACTCAGTCAGATACTCAGTCAATTACTCAATCAGAGAGCTTGCCCGAGCGCACGCCGCTTGATGACGATCAGGATGAGCAAAAACAGAATAGTCAAGAGAAAGCTTCTCGATCGAAGCGCACTCGTCTAACGATTGAAGTGCTTCCTGATGACTGGCGTGAATACTGCGCAAAGGTTGCACCTGAAATCGACCCGGATAAGGCTTGGGAGGATTTCAAGGACTACTGGCAGGTGAAGGCTAAAGACCCGTTATCGGCGGACTGGAAACGCACCTGGCAGTCCAATGTTCGCAAATTGCATAGCGGTCCAGATTGGATGAAAGGGCACCTGATGAAGGCATCTGTACGGAGCTTTAAAAATGCGAAGAACGTCACCCAGACGGCTGAATACCGAGAACGACTTCAGGCCTGCTGCCGAGGTGAAGGCAGAAACGAAAAGCTCGCCGACGACGGCGTAACGATCATCGTGGATTGATGGAAACAACATGAAAAAAGCAGAAGGCTTGGTCGGCCTGTTGGGCTTTGCCGAGGGTGAAGAGGAGCGGGTATGCCCAGAGCATGGGCGGTATATCTCGCACCTGACCTACCTGAAGGGAGAGCTCAAGAATGCGAGCGGATGTCCGAAGTGCCGAGCGATCCAGTTGCAGAAGCGGCAGGAAGACGAAGAGCGCGAACGAAAGGAACGTGAAGAGCTTGAAAAGCGCCGCGCGTATGAGCAGACGCTGGACCGAACGGCCATCCCGACCAAGTACCGATCCAGAACGCTTGCATCCTTCAGAACCGATGGGAACGACCAGAAAGCGAAGGTGCTCAAGATTGCCGAGTCCTACATCACAAAGTTCGACGCGCTTCGCCAGTCGGGCATAGGAATGGTTTTCATCGGCGAATGCGGGACCGGCAAGACCCATCTGGCGTGTGCGGTGCTTCAGGAGCTGTTGAGTAAGTGCGCAGGCATCTACACGACGGCTCATGAGATGGGGCAGAAGGTTGCTGACTCCTGGGGCTGCCGAGAACCGGGCAAGACGACCGCAGACGTCAAACGTGCCTACAAAACTTGTCCACTACTTGTCGTCGACGAGGTGGCCAAGGAAGACGCGAAGCCGATCACGAAAGAAGTTCTGTCAGAGGTCTTGTATGCACGCTATGACACTCAGCTTCCGACCATCTGGATCACCAACGCCGACATTGAGCTCTTGAAGGCTGCGATAGGAGAGCAGGAGTACGACCGGCTCAAAGAAACGTGCAAGTTCATCCGGCTCTCGTGGCCGAGCATGCGGAAGAACGACGTCGATTTTTAACAAAGGAGATAGGTGTGGACATTTGTTTGGGTTTATTCGCCCTCTCGGGCTGCGCGATTGCCGCGCTTTGGGTAAAGGTCAGGGACTTACGGTTTCGCGTTGAGGGGCTTGAACGAGAACTTGATGCGACCCAGAAGGTAGTTTGTACGGATGACGAAATTGATGACATCCGATGGTACGGGCTTTTCGGTCGTTACCCAGAAGAGGAGGGGTTTAGACGCTTTCCGACAGGGGAATCCCAAATCGACGCGTTTGGACGGTGGATCGAAAACCTGCCGCTCACGAGTAGAGCGTTTTATATCGAAGATCACTCCCCGCTCGATTTCGAGGCTGAGGAGATCTGTCGACAAGTCGCCAGGGACGACCTTCACAAGAAGCGACAGGCGATCACCGCGAGAGTCGTATTTGATGACAAAGGCGTGGGGCAGCTCCGCTTTGTTCGGAATTCGACTGATGACCGGACCAATGAGCGAAGCGATTAACGAAGAAAGGAACTCAAGCATGTTTTTCTCCGTGGGTTGGTTGATGGACGTGTTGGGGAACACAGCCTCAATCATCTCACGGGGGACCTAGAAAGGAGGAGGAATGGATGCGATTGAGTGTTTGATTGGCCTGGTGTTGCTCTTCGCGATGTACGTGGCTTGGGTATTCGAAGGAGATGACTGGAATGAATGAAAAAAGGAGGGGGCATGAAAGAAAGTGACGAATATCGCCTCGGACGATCTGCCGCACTACGCGGTGAGTCGATGGCGAAATACCAGAGCCTCACGGCTCGAATGAATCCAAAGAAGAGAGCCGCATTCGTGCAGGGCTATTACGACGGACTGAGGAGAAAGGACAAATGATTAGTTTCACGATTGAGGGGGCTCCGGTCCCCAAAGGACGTCCGCGCTTCACGCGTACTGGGCATACGTTCACACCGACCAAGACGCGTCAATACGAGGCTCTTGTGACGGCAAGAGCAAGGGAAGCCATGGTCGGCAAAAGAAAGATCGAAAAACCGAACGCAGTGCGCGTTGACATTCTCGCTGTGTTCCCTGTACCCGCATCGTGGTCGAAAAAACGCCGTCTGGCGGCTTTGCAGGGTGTCGACCATCACGTCTCAAAGCCTGACCTTGACAACGTCCAGAAGGCGATTCTGGACGGTATGAACAGGATCGTTTTTGAGGACGACTCGCAGGTGATCGACAGCAGGGCCAGAAAGGCATACGGACCCGAGCCGGGGGTAAAAGTTTTTATTGATGAGGTGAAGCATGGATGATGCTGACCGAGCTGCCAGAAGCGATGAGTGGATCATGCGTGCGGCAATTGAAGAGAGAAGGCCAGAAGGACCGAGGCCGATGCTTGTAACGATGTGCCTGTTTTGCGGAAAGGCGATTGAACGAGTGAGCCCCGATGATCTTAAGGCGGGTAAGTTGGTGAAAAGATGGTGTTGCGCGGCATGCCGAAACGCCTGGAGCAAGGAAAACGAATGAACGCTGAAGAAAAGATTCTCGAAGACCGTCTGATCAACTGGGGACGGTGGAACCAAGACCCGAAGCGACAGGGACGCTCTCCGCTCTGTGCCTTCATGGAAGCCGTGCCGAACGATGAGAAAGACAATGACGCGCCGGTCGAACGGCATGACGGACCGCCGCCGGTGGATGTCAGCGATGCCCTGCTTGTACAGAGGGCGTGGGAACGTCTTCCGGTTGCGCCGGAACGCTACAGAAAGGCGAAGATGGTTGTCGGTGTTGCATACGCCTTCAACGTGCCTTTCATGGACCTGAAGCGCATCCTGAGGAAGTATCACCGCATCAATCTTCACGAGAGGGAGTTTGATGGACTGGTAGAGATGGGCAGGAAGATGATTCGAAACAATCTGCTCAAACTCGAAGGAATGCCGCCTAAATGAGTTATACTAAAAGGACAATTTGAAGCTGTGTGATCAGCGGGGCCGTTTTCTGGGATAGGTGCATCTTCAGAAAACGGCATGCCTTTTTGCGTAGGCGGGTTCGAAACCCAGATGTAAGCCTGTAGGAGTGATCCTGCGGGCTTTTTTCGTTTACAACACCGCGCAAGCCTAGCCGGGGACGGATTGTCCCCAGGAAGCTCACTCCGCGCGGTTACCTTTTCGCTACCTTAGGGCAGTTTGCTCCGAGGTCGGGGCGGGGAGAAATCCTCGCCCTCTCTAATTCCTTGGGTTACCTATGAAGAAAGCTATTGTGGCGGCCATTGCGGTCGCCTTTTTCGTTTCTACAGCTGCGGAAGCACGAGGTGGTCGTGGGTTCAGCGGCGGTCGTTCGTTCTCCCGTCCTGCTCCTACGAAGAGCTATGCACCGAAGCGCACGACAGTCGTGAAGAAGAACACGACCGTCATCAACCAGACTGTGAATCAATCTGCTCCTGCCTCTTCCGGCGGTGGCTTCTGGAGTTCTCTCTTCGGTGCGACCGCAGGATCGATGGCCGGCAACGCTATCTACGATGCTGTGACTGATGACAAGAGCCAGACGCCTGTGCAGGCTCAACCTCAGCCCGCTCAATAAGATTCCCAATAAAACGAAAGCCGCAGGAGCTACCAACTCTTGCGGCTTTCTCGTTCTACAACCTGAAGTAGAGGTCGTATGACTAGAAAGATTGTACACAAGCCCGGCCAGATCGTTGGATTGTTTGAGATCGTTGCATCAGCGGGATCAACGCCGCGTGGCGATTCCATGTGGAAGCTCAGGTGCACCAACTGCGGCGCAGAGATCGTTCGACGTGGCACGTCCATTCGTACAGCTCTGAAGAACGGCGGACGATGGATCAACTGTGAATGCGGTGGGGCGGCGAGGCAGGATATATCCCGCTCCTTTGCTGAAGCAGCCCAGAAGGATGTGATGGCTCAACAGCGTGAAGCTGAACGCCAGGCAAGACTCAGGAAGGATAACCGCCTTCTGTACTTCATCTGGGGAACTATGAAGGAGCGCTGCTACAACGCATCAAACAAGAAGTTCAAGTACTACGGTGCACGTGGCATCTTCGTTTGCGATGAATGGCGCGATGACTTCGAGGTCTTCTGCACCTGGTCTCTCAAGCATGGTTATTGTCGATGGCTCACCATTGATCGTATTGACAACGACCGCGAGTACAGCCCAGACAACTGCAGGTGGACGACTTACGCAGTGCAGAACAGCAATCAACGGCGAGGAAAGCGCGGGCCATACAAGCCGCGCAAGCATGCACGGGTCCTTCCGGGGGATTGAGACCCTTGCGGGCGGTTCCGACCCCGAAACTCGTCTAGCTACAAATTTCAAAAGGGTGTTCATGAACATTTCACTTTACGCTTTCCGTGAACGGTTTACGCCTGCCGGTGCCCGCCGGTATTGAAGCGACAGCGCGAACGCGTGAAGATGGAATTACCAAACAAAATGAGGTGTTGGCATGGCGAACGATGGCGTCAGCATGCGAGAGTTTGCGCGCCAGGTCGGACGTAGTGCCGCATATGTAAGCGGGAAATGCAAGACTGGCGAGCTGCCTCTTGTCGACGGGAAAATTCCGTTAGAAGAAGGCCTGAAAGCCTTCAAGGCTCTGGTCAAGTCTGAAGAACGTAAAAAGGCGAGCCGCCGCACGTCCAGAAAGACTGCGGACGTGTTCACGGGTGATGACGAGGACGACAAGCAAATCTCGTCTGCACTGAACGTCAACGAGGCGTTCAACAAGGCCCGGCTCGCAAAAGAGGTCGCGACCGCAAAAATCAAAGACCTCGAGTACAAAAAGCTCAAAGGCGAGTACGTAGCGGTTGCCGATGTTGAGGCGGATGCGAAGGAGGCGGCAGCAATGCTCCGCAACTTCGCGATCTCTGCCCCGACACGATACTCGGCGCTACTTGAAAACCGAACGCAGCGCGAAGCTGAGGAAGTCCTTGAGGACATTTTCCGCGACCTTCTGAAAACGATCAACGACTCGCGCTTCGCAAAGGAGTGATGACATGGGCATTTGGTCCAAGGCGTGGGCGCAAGCATGTCGTCCCATTTCTCGTTTGACTGGGAGTCAGTGGGCAGATAAGTTCCGCGTTGTCGCTTCCGGTACGTCTCCTGAAGCCGGCATGTGGCGCACGAGCAGAACGCCTTACCTTCAAGAGCCGATGGATTCTGCAACCGATAGACGCACGGAAATCGTCGTCATGTGTTGCTCTTCACAGCTCGGCAAGTCGGAGATGCTCCTGAACATCATTGGCTATTACGCCGACCAGGAGCCTGCTCCTCAGCTGATGCTTCAGCCGACCGTTGAAATGGCAGAGGCATTTTCAAAAGAGCGCATCGAACCGATGTTCCAGAACTCCCCTGGGTTGCAAGGCAAGCTTGAGGAAGGAAAGGACGGGCGCGGCTCTGCGAAAAAGTCAAGCACTACCATTCGCATGAAACATTTCCCGGGTGGATACCTTGCTCTAGTCGGTGCGAATTCACCGGCAGGGCTTGCGTCTCGTCCGATTCGTGTCCTGCTTTGTGACGAAGTGGACCGCTACGGCGTGACGAAGGAAGGTGATCCTCTGAAGCTCGCCATTCAGCGAACTCAGAACTTTGGAAACAGAAAAATCATCCTTGTCAGCACACCGACGATCAAAGGCGCGTCGAAGATCGACGACTGGTACGAGCGCAGTGATCAGCGCCGCTTCTTTGTCAAGTGCCCGCATTGCGGTGAGGAACACATTCTCCAGTGGGCGAACGTGACATGGCAGAAGGACGACGAAGGGAACGCGCTGCCGATGACTGCAAGCATGCATTGTCCCGAGTGCGGTTGCATGACGAGAGGTGCCTACAAGCCTGATCCAAAGTTGCTACAGAGCGGGCGGTGGATTGCAACGAACCCCGGCAGCAAGATCAAGGGCTATCACGTCAACGCGCTTTACTCGCCGTGGGTGAACCTCAGCGATCTCGTCGAAGAGTTCGTGTCGGTCAATCACAACCGGGACAAGCACGGGCTCATGGAGTTCGTGAACCTGAAGCTCGGTGAGGCGTGGGAGGAAATCAATCCTGATGCTGACAACTGGGAACAGCTGTTCAATCGGCGCGAAAGCTATCCGGCAAACGGTGTTCTACCGGATGGCGTCTTGCTATTGACAGCCGGCATCGACGTTCAGCACGACCGACTGGAATGCTCGGTCTACGGATGGGGCGTCGGTCGAGAGTGTTGGGGAATTGAGCACCGCATTCTCTATGGCCGCCCGGATGATCCGCGAACATGGCAGCAGCTCGATGCTGTCCTACAGCGTCAGCATTCGATGCCGAACGGCGTCAACGTGGCGGTTGCTTGTGCCTGCGTTGACTCTGG
>UMFA01025900.1_pt1 | contig 10787 bp, 7 predicted proteins | sample 1964891 | NCBI WGS metagenome assembly UMFA01 (sample SAMEA4836034, study PRJEB28245) | human gut metagenome | biome: gut microbiome; material: fecal sample | place: Denmark | collected 2008
TTATAATAACAATTGATTATTTTAAAACTAAAAAACCTTCGCATTTGCGAAGGTTTTAAAATAGGAGGAGGTGGGATTCGAACCCACGGTACGCTACAAACGTACGACAGTTTTCAAGACTGCTCCAATCAACCGCTCTGGCACTCCTCCAATGAGTTAGATTGTATATTGATTAGAGTAAGATTATATTAATAAAAAAATAATAAATTGTAAAGCCTTTTCTTACTAAAAAATTTTAAGTTGCATGAAAAAATTTATATGCTATAAATAAAGTATAGATTGAATATTTTATTAAATGCCTTGGTAGCTCAGCTGGATAGAGCAACCGCCTTCTAAGCGGTAGGTCATTGGTTCGAATCCAATCCAGGGTATTTTTCTTTACAAATTTCAGAAGATGAAGCGTCTTATTGTTTGCATATTCTAATGCCGTAATCGGAGTGGTATGTTTAATATTGAAACTTTCAATTTTTCAAATAAAGATTTCGATAATTGGAATAACTTATTTGACTATCATAGTGTTTATATATTGGAAAATGGAAAAGATGCCTATGTTGGTGAATCTAATGATTTTATAAGACGAGCAAAAGAGCATGACTCTGACTCTCTTAAAAATAAATTGAAAAAGTACTTTTTTAAAAGAATGCATGTAATTACCGGGAAATTAGCAGAAGAGACCCCATCAAAACATTATGAAAATTTGCTGATTAAGTTAATGAAAGTTGATAAAAATTTCAATGTTGTTAATGGTAATGATGGGCAAAACACTCATTATTACAGAAAAAATATATTTGAATTATACTTTGATGATTTGTGGTTTAAGCTTGAGCAAAAAGGGTTGGTAAGGTCTCATGATTTTAACTCAATTCTTAACTCAAATTTGTTTAAATATTCGCCATTTACAACGTTAACCCAAGAGCAACAAAAGACTTTAACAAGTATTATCCATACATTAGATTCTTGTGAAACAGAGCCACACAAAGAAAATTATAAAAACAGACCAATTTTTATTAATGGTGACGCTGGAACAGGAAAAACTGTTGTGGCAATATCTTTATTCTATTTCTTGAGAAATAATGAACGATATAAAGACAAAAAAATAGGACTTGTTTATGCAAATCCATCAATTCGTGCAGAAATACAGGAAGTTTTTAAAAACATTAAAGGGTTGAGTAAAAATGATGTTATTTCTCCAATCTGTTTATCAAAAGAACATTATGATATTATTATTTGCGATGAAGCACAAAGGCTAAGGCATAATAAAAACCTTGGATTGTTTACTAAGTTTTTTAAGGAAGGTAATTCAAGATTAGGCTTGGATTCTAATAACGACGAACTTGATTGGATATTAACAAATTCTGATTGTCAGATTCTATTTTACGATTCAAAACAGATTACAAGCCCTTGTGATATACCCCAAAAAAGTTTTGAATCAAGATTTCAAAAAACAGTAGAATCTAAAATATTTGACAACTATGAGTTTAAACTCTTTGATTCATTTAAAGATATGGCGAAACTTATTGCAGAAAAAGAGCAGACCGTTGGACTTTGCAGATATTGCAGCGGCTATGACTGGGAATGGAAGGCTAAGAATAATAATCGTCTAGCAGATATTACTTTAGATGGTATAGATATACAATGGAATAAACAAACTGCTGGGTGGTTAAGAAATCCTGATGCTAGTAAAGAAATGGGCAGCATATATACTTTGCCGGGCGTAGATTTAAATTATGCTGCAGTTGTTATTGGACCTAGCTTATACTTTGATAAAAGTGAAAATAAAATAAAACTGGACCGTAATAAGTTTTTTGATAACAAACTAAAAAAAGGGGTAAATGATGATGACCTCTTAAAATATGTTCTTAATACATACGCTGTTTTCCTGACAAGAGGCATCAAAGGAACATTTGTTTATGTTTGTGATGAAAATCTTAGAGATTATTTTAAAAAATTTATTCCACTTGCATAAAATATATACCTGGCTGTCTTGTTCATCGGGTAATAGATTCTTATATTTGAATCTTTAATATTATCTCATTAATGTTTTGATTGGAGATAATATCGATGTTGCAAAATAGATTATTTTCATTTGGTACTGCTTTTATTTGTTTTATTTTGCTTTCTCTAAATTGTGTGTATGCTGAGGATTTTACTGCAGATAATACACAAAACCTTATGGATGCACTGTCAAAAGCTAATTCTATGCCAAATGAATCTCATAAAATTGATATTACCAATGACGTGTCTTTATCTTCAGCCGTGACAGAGGCTGTCAGCATCGAACTGAATGGAAGTAATATTGATGACCATAATGTTTTATCACTTGATGGGTATATTTTTACTTTTAACGGTGCAGTGAAAAGCTCAAAAATTGCTGATTTGGATATTCAATCTGACAAGCAGGGCAGTGGGATTGTTGTAAATAATCAAACTTTTACAATTGATAGCTCAAACTTTTACGGGAATTCATTCAACGATAATAATGCAATAATCACTAGCAACAGTGGTAGCCTTGATATCATAAATTCTTCATTTAAAAATAATACTGGCTGGAGTGGCGGTGCCATAGCTAATAAAGGTACCGGCAGTTTAAATATGGAAAAATCTACAGTATCACAAAATAAAGCCTATGAGGGTGGGGGCTTTACATAGTTAGCGGAACTACAGAAATTTCAGATACAAATATCACGGAAAATAACTCTACTTATCGTGGTGGAGGAATATATTTTGCAAATGGTACAGGTAGTATCAAAAATTCAATATTGTCCAATAACACAGCAAGTATTCAAGGCGGTGCTTCATATATTAACGGAGGCACCCTAAATATCACAGATTCTATAATAAATGAAAATATTGCATCTATGGGTGGTGGTGCTTTGTTTATCAATAGCGGTGATGTCACTTTAAATAATACAAGTTTTGATAAAAATTCTGTTACCAGTGGCTCTCTTGGGGGAGCAATAAATAACGCAGGGGGTTTGAAAATAGAAAATAATTCAATTTTTACTAATAATACAATCCAATCCGGTACAGGTGGAGCAATAAGCAACAGTGGTACTTTAACTATAGATAATGCCTTATTTGATTCTAACAGCGCAGGTAATGACGGAGGTGCGATATCAAATTCAGGCTCTCTGGTTGTAAGCAATTCTACTTTTACCGGCAATAATGCAGTAAGCGGACACGGTGGGGCAATAGAAGGTGGCAATAACATTCAGCTTTACAATACAACTTTTGATAAAAATACCGCAAATTATTTTGGCGGTGCTGTATCACTTATGTATGCTGATTCAGTAATTTCTGATTGTGTCTTTTCTAATAATGAATCACAAAATGAAAGAGGCGGAGCCATGATTATTTACGGCTTGAATGCTGAGTTCAAAAATTCGAATATATTTAATAATAATACGGCTAAAACTAACGGAGGTGCAATATATATCGGATCTGATACAACCGTAAATATGTCCGGTACTGCGCAATTTATAAATAACACAGCAAAAGAAGGCCTTGGCGGTGCATTATATATTCAAGGTATTATGGATATTAATGCTGACAATCCTGAAGATTCAATAATTTTTTCAGGCAATACAGATTCTTCAGGAAGTAATGCTTTTCATCTTCATATAGATCCAAATGATCCAAGCTATATTGGCACAATGAATCATAACGTATCAAACGGATCTAAAATTGTTCTCGCTGATAATATCTCCGGATTAGAGGGTACAAAACTCAACATAAACGGGACATCATCATATAATGACAATATCTTTTTAGGATCTGCAAACAATGATTTTAAAGGTGATATTACAACAAAAAATATAAACTTAAATTTTTATGACAAGTTGTCCGGTTTACCAAATGCGCCTATTACATCAGTAAATACAAATTTCAACTTTATGAACGGTTTTGTAAATGATTCAACATTAAATCTTAATTTAAAAGGTGGAGGCAATTCTTTATGCATTGATGTTGATCCGGCAAATTTAATTGCAGACTATATCAATATGACAGGCAGTCCTGATGATATGACAATGATTACTATAAGAGATATAAACGTCATAAGTGATCCTATCCAGTCTGTTACAATCTTTGATATATTTGATCATGACAAATTTGGTACAGACCTTGCTCTATCTCAAGAATTACAAAACTCTATAGTATATGGTGGTCTCAAAACCTACAAATGGGCTCTGACACCAAAATTAACGTTAATAGAATTAGGCGGTTTAAACCCCAATATACAAAGATACCAGGGTACAACCGCGGCTGCATTTATGAATCAAATGCTGAGCTATGATTATTCTTTAAATAGAACTGATGAGATATACACAAATCTTAGAGAGCAAAAGTTAGCCTCAAGAAAATTAAACTCCTATGCTTCAAACGGCCCGACCGGCTTGTATGTAGATAATTATTACGAAGATGGTTCTGCAATGTGGATAAGACCATATGTAAACCTGGAAACCTTTAATTTATCAGGTGCATCACGTGGTTTAAATAACCAATCATACGGATTTATGATTGGCTTTGATTTTCCTATGCACGAAACAAGGAATGACTGGAAGCTTTTCCCCACAATTTACGCCTCTTACCTTGGCTCAAGCCAACAGTATCTGGATTCTCACATGAATCAAAACGGAGGTTACGGTGGTTTTTTGCTTAGCGCCTTTAAAGATGACTTCTATGCCGGTTGGACTATAAATGGAGGTGGCCTGGGTGTTACTTCCAGATATGCATCAGGGCACGATGACTATGCAATAATTACAGCCGGTACAGCTTTAAAACTTGCGTACAACTGGAAAATACGCAATAGATTTTTTGTGCAGCCTAATGTCACTACAGCTTATACTTTTTTAAGCCCATCAAATCTCGTAAATTTTCAGAGTGTTGATATGGATCAATCTCAAGTAAATGGTTTAACTGTTGCTCCTTCGTTGCGGCTTACATACAGAAATGAAACAGGATTTGAGCCATATATTTATGGAGGTTGCGTAATACCGATTATGAGTGATATAAAAGCTACCGGAAATGGTCTAAATCTCGAAACTCTAACTTTGAATACCTGGGCGCAATTTGGTGCAGGTGTAAGAAAAAGAGTAAGCGAGCGTATAACCTGTTTTTTAGAGACAATAATTCGTACAGGTGGAAGAGACGGTTGGGGTTTAATGTTTAACATTCAAATTGCTATCTAAGTTAGTAGCAAGAAGGCAGCAAATATGCTGCCTTCTCTCTTATTTCTTATCTTTTTTGTCTGAAGGGTGAGACATTTTTTTGTTATCTGTTTTGTTTTCTTTTGTTGTTGGCTTTTTAGTTGCAGTGTTTGTGTTGTGTTTTTTATTATCTTTTTCCATAATACCTCCATATATTTAGCTTGGCTGCGTCTTTTTATTGACAAAGTTATTATAGCAATGCTGTAAATACAAAAGATTCCCTTTTTAGAGAATCTTTCTTTTATATACTTTTATTTAATTTTTTATGGTTTTACTGTTGTTGAGTTTTTAGACAATCTGTCTTTTTTATGCATAAATCATCGCACAGTATAATTTTTATGGCTTCTCCTGCTTTTGCATGATATTTTAATCCAGGTGTAACAAGTCCTGTTATCAAACCGACAGTGCAGCCAATTGGTATTCCAATAGCAAGACCAGTGCCAATCTTTGCTGGATTTGGAATAAAGGCAAAACCTACACCGGCTCCTGCACCCGCTATGCCTAGGCCTAATGTTGAAGCAGTAAGCTTTCCAGCAGTCATCCAGGGGCCTTCTTTTAGAGTGCCGTCTTTAGTGAATGGTTTGGCTGACATCGCTGTAACTGAGCCATCTGGCAGCACAAGGCATTCAAATTTTAAATGTACCCTTGCATTCTTATTGAATTTGCGTTGTTTTTCAATTTTTATTACAGTAGCAACGAGTTTTGAACAAGCAGGTATGAGCAATGTACCTTCCTGTGTGTAAATGGCTTCAGGAACACTAAAATTCACTCTGTCACCAGCTTTTTGTTTGTCTGACCAGAATTTGCAGTCAAATACTACAGTAAAAACATTACCTTTGCACAAAATATTTCTCAGGTTTGTGATAATGACCTTATTGCAAGGTGCATTTTTTTCCGGAAACATATGTTGTTCACACAGCACCTGTTCTTGGCATTGCGCAACCTGACATGGCGCTGCAATAGCTTGTGTACCCAATAAAGTTAACATTAAAATAGCAAATATTCTTTTCATACAAATAGTATTATTAATTTTTGTGCAAATTGCCATTACCTTACTTTCCTAAATCTATGTTTTTATTTTTATTTATATCTGAATAGTATCAAAACAAAATAGTAAAATTATTCTTCGAAAGTATAATTTTTATTTTGACAAATACTTTTTAAATTAGATTTATTGTTATAGAATAAAAGTATAATAATTAATTATTTTCGCCCCGGTAGCTCAGTTGGATAGAGCGATAGCGTCCTAAGCTGTGCGTCGTTGGTTCGAGTCCAATCCGGGGTATTTTTATGCCATTCAATTAAATAGCGTGATCTTGCATTTCAGCATAATTGCGTATGCTTTATGTAGTTAATTGAGTAGTTTGATATTTACGGTTAGTTTGATTTTTACGGAAAGTTGGCTTCCTGTTTGGATTTTAGCTGTCGGAAATAATCAAACTATCCGTTTACAAAACGGTCTTTTTGGACTTTTTCTGGATGAACGGTTAGTATGATTATTACGGAAAGTTGACTTAAAATTATTTTCCCACCTGTATTTCGGCTGTGTGTTTGAAGTGTACGCTTAGTTTGATTATTTCGGAAAAGACCGTTTTGAAAATTAGTAAAAAATTAACACTAAGTTTCGGAAAAATTAACACCTAATTTCGGAAAAAGTAACACAAGATTCAGAAATTTTTAATTGATACAAAACAGACACAATACTCGGAAGTAGTGTTCCAATGCTTCCGAGTTGGATTTATGGTGTTTGTGCTATGAATAATGACTTATATATAAATATTAATAATGTGGCACAAGCAAAGGGTGTAACAAGCCGTTCGATAAGGTTAGAGATTAATAAACCTGAAAGTAAATATATTTCAAGAGAAATTAAAGTTAAAGGCGGAACAAGCTATGAAATATTGTTTTCAAGTTTAGAGTCTGAATTACAGCAAAAGCTGAGAGAATGCGAAACAAAATCAACGGCTCTTGTACCCCTAAATTACAAACCTCCGATTGTAACGGATAAAGCTCGACAGACTGCTAATCATAGAATAAATATTGTAAAAGCGGCACTTGAGCATCGAAAAAAATATCCGACTCACAACCAAGCAGACTTTGAATTTTTAGATTTATACAATTCAGGATTATTTTTACCAAAAGCCTATGAGTTTTTAGGAAGCATCTCAATCGGAACATTAAGAAGATACATTCAAAGCTATAAAAAGAATGAAAGTTTTGATTGCTTAATCCCACAATACAAGATTACAAAACAGGGAGAATACAACGGGATTTTAGATGAAAATATGAAGAAAATCCTCCTCACTCTTTTACTTCATCAAAACAAATTCTCTTTTAATACGGCAATAAGACTCTCTAAACAAATATTAATTAAGCAAGGATATAATGAAGAAAATCTGCCAAGCAACATTACATTCAAAAGATACGCAGAGCTTTTTAAAAGAAATAATTACTCGCAATGGGTTTTAAGACGTGAGGGTATGAAAGCATACCACGATAAAGTTGAGCCGTATATCGAAAGAGATATTTCAAGAATTGAAGTTGGGGATGTATTAATCGCAGACGGACATGTTCTTAACTTCCAAGTAATTAATCCATTCACAGGCAGACCAACAAGAGCCACTTTGGTTGGTTTTTTAGATTGGAAATCAACCGCACTTGTCGGATATGAAATTATGATGAGTGAAAATACTCAATGCGTTGCATCTGCTTTAAGAAATGCGATTTTGAATCTCGGTATGATTCCTAAAGTTGTGTATCAGGATAATGGAAGAGCTTTTAAATCTAAGTTTTTTCAGGATAAAAGTAAAATTGATTTCGATGAAGAGGGGTTTAACGGAGTGTATTCTAATTTAGGGATACACTCCGTTTTTGCTACACCTTACAACGGAAGATCAAAACCAATTGAAAGATTCTTTTTAGAGTTTCAAGAATTTGAAAAGCTGATGCCAAGTTATATAGGAACAAGTATAGAAGATCGCCCGGCTTGGATGAACAGAAATGAAAAATTGCTCTTGGAATTACATCAAAAACAGACAAACGGGGAAATTCCCACAGTCCAAGAAGCAATTAAATATATTGATTGTTGGCTTGAATTTCATAATAAAAAACCCTGTCCAAACAATGAAAATATGACAATCAAAGAGTGTTTAAATACCGTTCAAAAACAAGATATTAATAAATCCGCTCTTAATTATTTAATGATGAAAACTGAAGGCAGGACAATAAATAAACATGGAATAACATTCTTAAATATGCATTACAGAAGCGATTGTATCTTAGGTCTAAGAGATAAAATATATATCCGATACAGTTTGTTTGATTTATCGAAAGTGTATGTTTATTCTGCTAAAGGCGAATTTTTATGTGTTGCTCATAGGGTACAAAAAGTACACCCGATGGCAAGAATCTTAGGAACTGTCAAAGATATGGAAGAATACAATCAACAATACAAAAAGCAACAACAAATCAAAAAGAGATTGATTAAAAAAGTAAAAGCAACATTTCCAAAAGAGGAACTTCAGGTTTTAGAGATTGAATCTGAGCCTGTCTTAGAAATAGAAGAAAAAGAAAAACCAAAACCAAAACGTGAACGCAAGAAAACACCACGTGAACAGCAGATGAATAAACCGTTTTTTAATTCAAATTATGAAAAATATGAGTGGTTAATATCAAACGGTTGCACAAATTCTGAAGATAGAATTTGGCTTAATAATTACATTAAAACAGATGAGTACCTTAATTTATATGGAGATTGAATATGAATAAAACTTTTATCAAAACAAAAAACGTGAAACGATTTATATCCTTAATGGATGAACTTCAAAAATTGCCGCCTAACATTCCAAAGCTCGCACTTGTTTATGGCGAACATGGGCTTGGTAAATCACAGGCAATTCAATGGTGGGCAGATAAAAATGATGCCGTTTATGTCAGAGCCTCGCAGGGCATGACGTGTCGATGGTTATTAACGGAAATAGCAGAAGAACTTGGCGAAGAGCCTTATTGGTGTTCTCAGGAAATATTTACTCAAATTGAAAGCCGATTAAGAGAACATTCTAAAATTATTATTGTTGATGAAGTTGATTATTTAATCGAAAAAAGCACGATTGAAATATTGAGAGATTTACACGATAAAACCGCTTGCCCGATAGTTTTAGTGGGAATGGGGTGTGTTGATAAAAAACTTGCAAGATATCCGCATTTAATGGATAGAATCTATAAAACACTTAAGTTTGAACAATTTAATCAAGAGGATATTTCAGATATCCTAAAACAATTAACTGATTTAAGTTTTAGCGAAGATGCGATTATTTACCTTACAACAAGAACAAACCAATTCAGGCAATTGGTTAAATTGATAAACCGAATAGAAAAACTTGCAAAAACTAATCAGATTAAAGAATTTGACGAATACACTTTGAAAGGAATATTAAATGAAAGATCGAATATTACGTCTTTGCAAAAGGTTGGATAAGTTCTCATTGGATGAGATAGAAACAATTTCAGAAATTGAAACAGAAAAATTAGTTCCAATTTTAACCGAATTAAAAAATGAAAATAAGGTTATTCAAAAAGGTAATATATATTATTACAATAAAATTTGTAATGCAAAAAGAAAATTCGGGAATTTGCCTTTATGCTTTCAGTTTCACTCTAAAGAAGAAATAGACTATATTTTAAAAGGGTTTTGTTGTGATATTGAAGTTTTAAAAATGATTGATTTATTCAGACTGACAAAACACACTTTAGACAAATTTTATAACTGTTTTAGAATGATAATTTACGAAAGACAACTAAAAGAGCTATTGGAGCATTTTGAAAAAACTCCCAAAATGCCACAAGAGCGAGTTTATATGAATACAAAGGTTTATCTTTATTTATATAATGGGAAATTATATGTATCTGAAAAATACTTGGTTTCAAAAGATGCTCGAAAACATAGAGAAGAAGAACGTCTTGAAATTAAAAATATTTATTTAAGAAGTTACAGAAAGGTTTTAAGCAAATCATTTGCTTATAAATTCCATTTACATTTAGCTGAAGAAATATGGAAGTGGGGCAAAGAGTTTAACGAAAGGTATATTTCGTTAAATAAGATTATGTTTTCTTAACATTTCTTAATAAACTTTTCCCCGATTTTTTTATATACCTCTTTCGCTTATGTTGTTTGAGTTATAAACTAATTTCTTTAAATTTTATCATTTTTATTTTTCTTATTATAATTTGAATTGCGATTTTTTAATCGGGGAATTTTCCCCGACAAAGTTTTTTGCCACCTTTTAAATTTGTTTCATATAAATATAATTGAATTATAGGTTCGTAGACATTGTGTTCAGCTAATGATACCGCCCAGTTGGGTTGGCTTTGCTGTGCAAAAATACTACCGAGTCGGCTAATAGATAATTTTTAAAAAAGTACTACTGCTTGATATAGGTCACTTAACTATATCAAGAGAGGAATTGTTAATTATGCAATATTGTGCTTACTGCCAAAAAAAATTCGTAATTAAAATGATTGTATCTCTGTTAGACTTGAAATCCAAAGAGATAGAGTCCGGTTTACACATTTCTAAAAGTG
>UMFA01000408.1_pt1 | contig 10730 bp, 9 predicted proteins | sample 1964891 | NCBI WGS metagenome assembly UMFA01 (sample SAMEA4836034, study PRJEB28245) | human gut metagenome | biome: gut microbiome; material: fecal sample | place: Denmark | collected 2008
TTTATTAACGAGAAGTTTTCTATAGGGGTGCTGAGTAGTTACATGTTATCGGATGCAAAGATAATGATTTTATTCTAAAAAATTGATTTTTTATGCGGGAAAAGTTCCTTTGTTTCATACATTCTTCATATCTTTGCAGCAGAAGACAGAAAATGCAATCAATTATGAAGAAAAAAATATATATTATCATCGCTTTTTGCACATTCCTCACTACAGAAGCAAGTGCACAGCAACAGGTAAGCTTCGGACCATTGCACAGTCCGGACAGTCCGCGTGAAGAATGGTTGCTGCCTGGCGATACGGTTTACCAGGCAGGAAAACCTATGATTTATCAGGGAAAACCGGTGAAGAATGCATATATGACTCCTGCCCGACTATCAGATAAGAAAGAAACTCTCGGCAAAAACGGATTACTGGGTGATGCTTCGCTAGACAGCACCTATTATAATAATCCCATCTCCAACCTTACCAACAGCTTGAGTTATCCGTTGGGCTATGGCTGGGGGCTGCACAAGGGATTGAATCTCTCGGTAGATCTTTCTGCCTTTGCTACATTCGGCAAGAATGTGCCTCACAGAGGCGGTTTCACCCAGACCATCGATGCAACCTACCTGACGCCACTCACCAAAGACAACAAACTTTGGTTGGCTCTGGGCACTTATATCAACAACGTAAACTATGGTGGAGACAGTTATCATGACGGTGGAGTCTACGGCATTCTGGGCTACCAGTTTAATGAGCATTGGGAGGCTTACGTTTACGGTCAGCTTAGTGTAGCCAACAATTACAATTCTCTTTACGGCCGTTATGGCGGTTATGGCTATGGTCCCTACGGCTATTCGCCTTGGGGCTACGGAATGTATCCTTGGGGTATGGGAAGAGGAATCATGCCGGGTGGCTACGGAATGGGAGTACCTGGCGCCAACGTTTTAGGAGCCGGTGTAAGATACACTAATTCCAAAAAGACTTTCTCTATCGGCTTAAACGTAGAAGGAGTATGGTATGATAATAAGACGCCAGCCTATTTCAAGCAATACGACTATCCTGTGCCAAAGGCGCCTGAAAAGGATTAAGAAAAAGATAAAGCATAAAAAGAAAGAGGTTCACTTTTCAATATAATCATATTGAAGTGAACCTCTAAGTTTATTCTGAAAAGAATCAGTTTACATAGCATCATCTCTCTCCATGAGATTATACGCTATGAGTTTAGATTCTATTCAGCGAGAATCTGGACTATTCTTTCTGCTGAGCGGCCATCCCATCTGTCAGGAATGCCCGCTTTCTTCCATTCACCCTTCAGAAGTTTCTGCATAGTTTGCTTCAGTAACTCCGGATCTTCAGCAACCAGTTCGTTTGTACCCACCTTTACAGTTTCAATATGCTCAGTATAGCTGTTGAGCGTAATGCAAGGAACCCCATTGAAGGTAGCTTCTTCAGCCACATTACCCGAATCGGTAATCACACCTTTGGCGTGAGCTGTAAGATAAGCAAACGACAGATAATCGAGCGGCTGAACCACCTGGATTCCACTCTGATGATTACTCTCTTCCTGATAAGCCTTGAATGCGAGCACGAAGCCCAAGGCTTTACCTCGAAGCGGAGCAATCACCTTCACTCCAACCTGGCGCGCCTCTTCATCTATGACAGAAATGAGCGATTTCATCTCATCAATGTTATTGACGATGGCCTTGCGGTTCAAGGTCAGAACCATATATTCGCCTTCTTTCAGATGAAACTCGTCCATGACTTCAGGCCGCTGCATTTTAGACTGAAGGAAGCGGATGTTGTCGATAAGCACATTTCCTACCATGTAAACCTTAGACAATTCTGCACCTTCCTTGTTGGCGATGCTGTTGTTTGAAATGCCAGCGGTAAAGAGAATATCTGACAAGCCATCAATCACCAGACGGTTGATTTCCTTTGGCATGGTAATGTCAAAACTGCGGGTTCCGGCTGCAATATGAGCAAGCTGCACACCCTGCTTCTTGGTAACAATAGCCACAGCCATGGTTGAAGCCAGATCATCAACCACAATGACAACATCTGTAGCATTCTGCTGCAGATAGCACTCAAACTGACCCATCACCTGTCCGGTAAGTTCGTTCATGTTTGGACAGTCTACACCGAGATAAGCATCCGGTTTCTGAATGCCTAAGTCATCGAAAAGAGAAGATTCCAGTGTCGGGTCATCCTCTTTTCCTGTGTAAACCAACTGATAGCTGATTTCGTTACCAGCTTCCTGAGCATTACGAATTGCTCTAATTACGGGCGCAACCTTGATAAAGTTAGGTCTTGCACCTGCAACGATACAGATTTTCTTCATTTTTATCCTGTTTTATATATTTACTGAAGTTACAGTTTACTGATGTCTGAGTGCTTTATTTCTTGAGTCAAAGGGCATTATCCATCGAATCAGAGGTCTTTATCCCTTGAAAAGGTCTTTGATTCCTCCTATAGAGCCCAAGAGATTGGTTGCCTCGTATGGCAGATAAACCACCTTATTATCCTTACCCTGTGCTACTTCCTGCATCATACTGATGTATTTCTGGGCCAGGAGATAGTTGGCTGGATTCGTGCTCTGTCCTACAGCTTCCGTAATCTTCTGAATGGCAATAGCCTCGGCCTCAGCCTTACGGATGCGGGCAGTAGCCTCACCTTCTGCATTCAGGATAGCCTGCTGTTTGGCAGCCTCAGCCTTGTTCACGATGGCAGCCTTCTCACCTTCTGAGAGCAGGCGCTGCTTTTCCTTCTCACCTTCTGAAGTCAGGATGGTAGCACGCTTGTTTCGTTCAGCCTGCATCTGCTTTTCCATGGCCTGGAGCACACTCTCTGGAGGTGTAATATCCTGCAACTCTACTCGGTTTACCTTGATTCCCCACTTATTGGTTGCATCATCCAAAACTGCACGGAGTTTGGTGTTAATCGTATCGCGGGAGGTAAGAGTCTGGTCAAGTTCCATCTCACCTATTATATTACGCAAGGTAGTTTGAGTCAGTTTCTCTATGGCGTTTGGCAGATTGTTGATTTCATACACACTCTTGAATGGGTCCACAATCTGGAAATAGAGCAACGCATTTATCTGCATCTGGATATTATCCTTAGTGATTACGTTCTGACGGTCGAAATCGTAGACCTGTTCACGAAGGTCGATGCTGTTTGTATAAACGTATCTTCCGTTTCTCATAGACACAATATCCTTGGCATGGTCAATGAAAGGAATGATGACATTAATACCCGGCTTGAGCGTAGCAAAATATCGTCCGAGACGCTCTATGATTTTCGTCTCACTCTGAGGGATGATAACGATGGTTTTCTTAACCACTACGAGTGCAAGTGCCACTAGAGCCACCAGCACATAAATTCCTATGTTCATGATGTTTATACGATTAAGTGAATAATGTTGACTCTAAACTTTTCCTACCTAAACTTTTTCTACCTTGAGGATGATAGATTCGTGACCTAAGATTCGAACCATATCGCCTACAGCAAGCGGTTCGGCAAGATGTGGAGCTTCCGCTTTCCAATCATCTCCATCCAGCTTTACCCTGCCGTATCCTCCGGCAGGAATCATCTCTGTCACTTCCCCTATCTGTCCTGCCAGCGCATCGGCGTTACTGCGGCGGTCTTCCCCACCCTTGTGTAGCGATTTCAGCAGATGCGGACGAACCAACCAGATGCTAAGCATAGAGCAGATAGCCCAAACCACTACCTGCACCCAGAAAGGTGCTCCTACTAATGCCACAGGAATGCTGATGAGCGCACCAATGGCAAAACAAGTAACATAGAAATCGCCGGAAGACAACTCTAAGATGAGGCAGATGAACATCACCGACGTCCATACCAGCCAAAGGTTATGAGATAAATACTCCATACTTAACTATTTTAATTTGATTCTTCAGATTCGAGAGATTTGGAAAATTCCTTATTTTCTGCGGGTTATAGTCTTCTTTTTGCTACTGGTCTTCTTGGTTGTAGAAGTCTTGCTCGTAGAACCTACCTTATAAGTTGTCTGAGGTTTATAATACTTCAGCGCAGTAGGCATTTCCTTCTGCAAGGCAGCAATACGCTTGGTGTCTGAAGGGTGATCACTGAAAATATCACTCTGATTGCTGCTAGAGCCCTGCGACATTCGCTGCCAGAAAGGAATGGCCTGCTGAGGATCGTAACCAGCCATGGCAGCGAAGATAAGCCCCATGTAATCTGCCTCGGTTTCATTATCACGGGAATACTTCAGATTGCGGAATGAGAAATACCGTCCGGCAACTGCACTTGCCACATTACCTACACCATTACCAACTGTCTGGTTCAACACAGTTCCCAGGATGCTTGTACCGGTTTGCTGATTCTGCTGTTTGGTGAGCTGCTCAGCACTATGTTTAGCCACAGCATGAGCTATTTCGTGACCCAAAACGATTGCCAAACCGGTTTCATTCTGAGTGTAAGGCAAAAGTCCTTCATAAACCACGATTTTACCGCCAGGCATACAGAATGCATTGGCTGACTTATCTTGTACCAGGTTGAATTCCCATGAATAATTCTTCACATCGGCTTCAAATCCGTTCTGCTTCAAATAGAGTTCAACAGCATTGGCAAGTCTTTTTCCTACTCGCTGAACCATCGCCGTATTGGCTGCATTGGTCGACTTCTTGGCAGAAGCCATGTACTTTGTGTATTCCTGATTAGACAGACTGAGAATCTGCTCATCGGATACAGAGATGCGATGAGTGCGACCGGTCAGAGGCACCGTCTGAGTAGTGCCGCAAGATGACAGCGCAAGGACTGCCACAACCGTCAGAACTAAAACCTTAAACTTTTTCATCTTAACTTATGTATATTATGTTTATTCATTAAGTTTATGTGCTGTTTGAAACAGATTTTCTCTGCAAATATACTATTTCTAATTGAAACCACCAAAGAAAAATGAGAAAAACATGAAATATAACCTAAAAATAACACAAGATAACTGACAAAAAAGGGGTATAGGAAAAAAAGATGGCAAAAAATAAGGTGTGGCACAATCTTTGCAGTTTCGCAAAACCGTCAGGCTGCCAGATGACAGCTGCCCGAGAAAGCAGCATTATCAGCAGACTGGGTCTAAGAAGTATAACATTAAAATATTTTAATATGAACGCAAAGAAGGAAGTGCCTGTATTGCTTTTGACAGGCTACCTGGGTAGTGGAAAGACAACCCTTCTCAACAAGATTTTAGCTAACGAAAAAGGTATTAAATTTGCCGTCATCGTCAACGATATTGGTGAAGTCAATATTGATGCAGCCCTGATAGAAAAAGGTGGCGTAGTAGGTCAGAAAGACGATTCGCTTGTTTCTCTCCAGAATGGTTGCATCTGCTGCACATTGAAGATGGACCTGGTAGAACAGCTCAAGGAAATCGTAGACATGAAGCGTTTCGATTACATTGTCATCGAGGCTTCCGGAATCTGCGAGCCTGCTCCTATTGCACAGACCATCTGCTCTATCCCATCCCTCGGTCCTCAGTACATCGAGAATGGCATTCTGCGCCTTGACAGCATCGTTACCGTAGTAGATGCTTTGCGCATGAAGGATGAATTCTCCAACGGCAGCGACCTGATGAAGAAGAATATGGATGAGGAAGATCTAGCTTCGCTCGTCATCCAGCAGATTGAGTTCTGTAACATCATTCTTCTGAACAAGGCTGCAGAGGTTGAACCTAAGGAACTGGAGCACCTTAAGCAGATTATCCGTGCCATCCAGCCTAAGGCAGAAATCTTTGAATGCAACTATGGTGACGTTGACTTGAATCTGATCGTCAATACCAAGAAGTTTGATTGGGAAACCGTAGCCACTTCAGCCGGTTGGATTCAGGAGATTGAATCAGAAAGAAACGAAGAGCATGAAGAAGATGATGTAGAAGAAGCACATGAACATCATCACCACCATGACCACGAGCATGACGAGCATGAACATCATCATCATCACCATCATCACGACCATGATCATGATCATGATCATGAAGGCGGAGAAGTTGAGGAATACGGAATCGGCACCTTCGTTTACTATCGTCGCAAGCCTTTCGACCTGGGTCTCTTCGATGATTTCGTCGCAAGAAAATGGCCTAGAGACGTGGTTCGCGCCAAGGGAATCTGCTATTTCGATGATGAGCGCGACATGTGCTACGTGTTCGAACAGGCAGGCAAGCAGAAGACTGTAAAGCAGGCTGGTCAATGGTTGGCTACCATGCCGAAAAGCGAACTCGCCCAGGTCTTGTTGAATAACCCACAGCTGCAGAAGGAATGGGATCAGGAATTGGGCGACCGCATGATAAAAATCGTATTCATCGGTCAGCATATCAAGGAACAGAAAGATGCTATCATTGCTGAGCTCGACAAGTGTTTGGCGTAGAATCTTATTCACCCGGCTTCCTAGCCAAAAGCTAAGAAAAAATAGCTCAAAATGAGCAGCAAACAAGAAAAACGGAGGAAAACGAACAAAAAAAGTGAAGTTTTTCCTCCGTTTTTTAGTTTAATTCGTTTTTTTTTGTTAATTTTGCACCCGAATAATAAAAGCGTAATTAATATGAAGACAAACTTCAGACCGGCGTATATAAAGGACTTTGCTGCTTGTTGGAAAGTCATCGACCAGGCTCGCCAAAGTATGATAGAATCGGGACGTCATCAATGGACTGAGGAATATCCATCAGAAAAAGACATCAGAAAAGACATAGAAAATGGCAATGCCTTCGTTCTGACAGTAAATGAAGAGGTAGTTGTCTATGGAGCAGTCATATTGAATGGTGAACCCAAATATAAGAAATTAGTAGGCAACTGGATTACTGATGGCGATTATTATGTAATACATCGCTTTGCCACGTTGCCTAGTTTCCAGCGTGAAGGTTTAGCGCGTATTTTCATCAGTAAGGTGAACAGCATGTGCGAGGTAGAAAAAATACCTAGCATCAAGGTTGACACCAACTTTGACAACACGCCGATGATTAACCTCCTGTCTTCGATGGGTTTCTGCATCTGCGGACGTGTAAACTATGGAGGAAACAGAGGTCAGCGTTTCGCCTTTGAAAAACTCTCCATAGCCATGGAACCTGCAGAATAATTTCTTGCCATCGAAAAACACAACATTTGATTAACATCCTCAAACATTCATTATGGAAGAGAAACTATTGCAGATGAAGAGCTTGGTTAAAAGACTCAACCAAGCTTCGGATAGTTATTATAACGGAAAAGGCGAACTCATGACCGACTATGAGTGGGACGCCCTTTTCGACCAGCTCAAGAGATTGGAAGAGGAAACAGGCGAAATTCTGCCTGACTCCCCAACTAATCGCGTGTCAGAAGATTCTATCGTAGGAAAGAAAGAGGAGCATGAATTTGCCGCCCTCTCTCTGGCAAAGACCAAACAGGTAAGTGATCTTGTAAAATGGGCAGAAGACCGCCCTATCTGGATTTCATGGAAACTGGACGGACTGACCCTCGTAGTAACCTATGACGGCGGAATACTCACCAAAATCGTTACCCGCGGTAACGGACACATCGGCACCAACATTACCCACTTGGCTCCAGCCATTTCAGGCATTCCTGCTACCATTTCAGAGAAAGGACATCTTGTAGTAAGAGGAGAAGCCGTCATTTCGTATGCTGATTTCGAACAGTTCATCATCGAAAGCGAAGGCGATTACGCCAATCCACGAAACCTCGCTTCAGGCTCACTCGCGCTGAAGGATATTGAAGAGGTGAAGCAGCGCCACATCCAATGGATTCCGTTCACCCTGGTTTATACTGAGCGGGAACTTACCTCATGGGGCGAACGCATGCAAATGCTGAAAGACCTGGGAATGAATCCTGTAGAACGTGAGCGTATTGACCACCCTACCACAGAAAATATCCAGCTGGAAATAGACAAGTTTACGGAGAAGGTGACAAGCAAGAAGAATCCTTTCCCGGTAGACGGACTGGTGATTTGCTACGATGATACGGCTTATGCAGCTACTGGGTCGGTTACAGGCCACCACGCTACGAGGGCAGGATTTGCCTTTAAATGGCAAGATGAACATGCTGACACCGTACTCGACCACATCGAATGGTCGTGCGCAGCCAGCACCATCACGCCTGTAGCTGTTTTCAAACCGGTAGAACTAGAAGGAACCACCGTGCAGCGTGCCTCGCTCTGCAATGTAAGCGAATGCGAGCGTCTGGGCATTGGTGACAAGGGAACCAGACTGCAGGTCATCAAGGCCAATAAGATTATCCCGAAGGTAATCAATATTACAGAGGTTGTGGGGAGTTTTGTCATTCCCAACGAATGTCCGGTTTGCCATGCGCCAGCCGTAGTGCGCGAGAGTGAGAGCGGCACCAAGACTCTCCATTGCACCAATGCAGCCTGCCCAGCCAAACAACTTAAGAAATTTGCCCGCTTCGTCAGCAAGGAAGGAATCAATATTGACGGAATCTCAGAACAGACTGTCTGGAAATTCATCAATCATGGTTTTATCAGGGAATATGCTGATTTCTACAAACTGAAGAATTATGCGTTCGAGATTTCCTGTTTCGAAGGATTTGGCAAGAAGAGCGTAAGCAATCTTCTGGAGAGTGTAGAGAAAAGCCGCCATACTGACGGTCGTCATCTGCTCTACGCTTTGAATATTCCGCTCTGCGGCGGCGATGTGGCTAAAAAACTGCTCAGCCGTTACAAGGTGAAGGAACTGATAGAAACGGCGCGCCTGAGCATGTTCGATGATGAGTTTGCAAGCATTGATGGTATTGGACCTGAAAAGAGTGCCAAGTTTATCGCCTGGTTCAAGGATGATGTTCATTTCCAGCATGTGCAGCATCTGCTGTCCGAGCTGATTATCGAGGAGCATGAGCCTGTAGAAACGGGAAACAAATGCCAAGGACTGACTTTCGTCGTAACGGGAGATTTGCATCATTACAAGAACCGCAACGAGCTGAAGGCTTATATTGAAAGCCAGGGCGGCAAGGTTACGGGAAGTGTGAGCAAGAGTACTAACTTCCTGATTAACAACGATGCAGCTTCGCAGAGTTCGAAGAACAAGAAAGCCCATGAACTCAATATTCCAATCATTACAGAGGATGAGTTCATTGAAAAGTTTCAGGAGTAAACAAGTGAATTAAGCGAAATAAAAAGCGAAAGCCAGATTCCGGATTACGGACTTGGCTTTCGCTTTTCTAGTTTTAAGAACCTGCAAATTCTCTGTTATTATTCTCCCAGGAACTGACCCATGAAGAGAATTGCGCCACTATTACGTTCGGTAATGAAATAAACGAATGGACGGTTAGCATGAAATTCTACACGCTTCATCTCGTGAGGACCCAGTGAGGTCAGCATCACAGCAGCTGTTACGGCAGCAGCCTTGGTTCCACGCTCGCTTACCTCAATCTTTGCCTTCTGCAACATCTTCGATACGTAGAAGCTGCCATTGGCAAAACGGCTGAAATCTGCCGTGCCTGGCTGGAAGATGCTTGGAGCTCCCAATTTACTAATAATCTGGTTGAGCGACAAATCCATCTCTGTGGTAAACTTAGGGAATTTTAAATCTACCTGGCAACGGTCCATGTCATTACTCAACTTCTGAAGTTTATCAGCATCCATCTCCTTCATCACCTCGCTGATGCTCTTGCCAGCCTTAGGAAGAAGAACAGTCATCTGATAACATCCATTTCCGTATGGCAGTTCTACAGCCTGCAACATATCATTTTCAGTATAGGCAAACTTCTTGTTCTGGTGCATCATGTTCACCTTCTTAATATCACGAGTGTAACCGCTGAAGTTCTCGAGTCTAGTGTTCTTCGCATCAAACTTCTCCTGCCAGGTTCCATTAAAATAAATAGCATTCAGGAGGTAAGAAACGGCTGCAGGGTCTACCTGGTCGATGATGCTAGGAATCATGCCTTTAGTCTGCTTCTTACACCAGTCATTAATGCGAGTGGCAGATTTAGGAGAGGTAAAGTCCATGCTCTCAACACCAGCCTGATAAGAATCGGCCACGGTGTGAGCGAAATCACTGTTCAGTCTGAAATTCTTATTGATGGCGATAAAATTGGCAATGTTTACGGTTGTCTGCTTGTCAAATTTGCCAGCCGAAAGCATCAGCGCCTTATAACAGTCGTTGAGTTCCTTCACGCTCACGCCCTCGCAACCGATTGCCTTCAGAATCTCCTGCTGAGTCTTGCCGTCGGCACCATTCGCAAGCATTCCCATCAGATAGGCGATGCTCATTGGCGAAACCACCTCAGAATCCATGCCGCTGATCTGCTGATAGAGTCTGAAAGCGAAATCGTTGTTCTTCTTCACGATGTTCTGCTGAGCCTCTGAGAGGACAAGATAACCCTCATCCATTTCCTCATCTGCTGACGGACGGGCAGCCTCTGCCTCCGTTATCTTCTCAGCCTTTGTTACGTTCTCATTCTGTGCATTCTTGCTTGAGCTGCAAGAAGTCATTGCCATTGCAGCTGAAGCTAAAATAGCTGCACTAAATACTTTCTTATACATATTTCTCTAATTTATTGGTTCATTTTAATGACTCAACGCTTCTGAACCCAAAGGGACTGTTCCTCTTTTTAAAAGGCAGTTCCCGAATCGGAATCTGAATCGTGAGTTCTGAAGATAAAATGAAAAATCGGCTAATCCTTGCACGGGAAAAGCCGATTTTACTATTTCTTAACAAAAAACAACTATGTTGTAACTACTCAGCACCCCTATAGAAAACTTCTCGTTAATAA
>UMFA01000901.1_pt1 | contig 10726 bp, 8 predicted proteins | sample 1964891 | NCBI WGS metagenome assembly UMFA01 (sample SAMEA4836034, study PRJEB28245) | human gut metagenome | biome: gut microbiome; material: fecal sample | place: Denmark | collected 2008
CCTGCGGATTGTTCGACAATACCGGGCTGATGAACGCGCCCATCCCCGCCGACGGCTCCAGCACCAGCCTTGGGCGTACCTTGCGGTCGTGCAGCACGTCCGCTATGGTGTCCGCAATGGCCTGCGGCGTATAGAATGCCGTCAGCACCGATGCCTTCAGCGAGTCCACATACCGCCTGTACTCCGTTTCGCCCCGGCTGTTCTCCCGTATCAGACGGTGCAGCTCCACCGTCGGGGCAAACAGTTCGAGGTCTGATTTCGCCCAGTGTACGGCATCCGTCAGTTCCCTGGCGGGATTCAGTATGCACTTCAGTCCCCCGAAGCCGCAGTACCTCTCCAGCAGCGCCCGTTCCCGTGCGGTGGGCGTGCGCTGTTCCTTCTCCAGTGTGAATGCCGTCCGTATCGCCTCGATGTTTTCCCTGAGCCTCTGCTTCTTGTTAAACGCCATAAGCCTCCAGATAAAGCATTATCGCACCCGTCAGCTCTGTATAGAGCAGGTCGTGTTCGGGCGACAGGGCGAATGTGTCGTCCGTTGTGGGATAGCCGGCAAACAGGTTTTTCAGATGCGGGAATATCTCCCGGCAGAACGCCTCGCGTTCCTGTTCCTGCACCTCTTCGGAAAACTCGTTTTCCACCACCTCAAGCAGCAGTGCGTAGGGGGAGAAGTGCAACCCTTCGAGCAGGACGCGCATGGCTTCCTCCTGTGCGGCTTCCACCGTACTTCCCGCCGCCCTTTCCTTCTCGAATGTTTCCGAGGCGGCTTCCTCCCTTCCTGCAATGAATGGGGTGTCTGATACTTTGTCCGGATGATATTTTCTCAGATAGTCCAGCAGATACAGCCCGTAGTAGGACAGCTCCGCCGGAGCGGTTTTCTTGTTCTGTTTCATTTTATGATGGATTTAGTGGATAAATGATTATGGAAATGAAAAGGAAAAAGGCACCCGGTATCCCTCCGGGTGCCACCACTAAATCCATGTATATAAAAAGTACAACCAGGTTGAAACAGATTATGACATGAATCAGTGGCAAAATTACTCATTATTTTCTTCTTCCTTTTGTTTTCGTACCTTTTCTTTCGCCTTTGCTCTCCGCAAACACCAGCTTCGTGTTGAACTCTGCATCAAAAGTCACCGCAGCGCTGAATGGCTTGCCCTGCTTGCTCTTGAACCCGCCAAGCATCGCCGTCTTTCCTTCCGTCAGCAGACCGGTCATTTCCTCGTCGGTAAGTGTCTTGCCCGCTATCTGGCGGAACACGGGCAGCAGGCAGTCCGGATTGTCACAGCGCACAACCTTGCCGTAGAACTGCATCGTGCCCGTGCCGCATTTGGGGCAGGTACAGCCCGATGCCTTGTGCCCGAAAATGCGGTCACACGCAAGCAGGTCCGTGGTAATCTTGCGGGTATAGCTTTCTATGTCCCTCATAAAAGCCTCATGCGGTGTCTTTCCCTGTTCTATCTTTGCCAGTTCCGCTTCCCAGCGTCCGGTCATCTCCACATTGGCGATGTCCATTTCCTTGACAATGGAATACAGGGCAAGCCCTTTCTCCGTCGGCACCAGCGATTTCTTCACACGCACCATGTATTCCCTTCTGAGCAGCGTTTCGATGATTGCGGCACGTGTGGCGGGTGTGCCGATACCGCAGTCCTTCAGGGCCTGGCGTGCCTCCTCATCCTCCACATCGTCGCGTCCGGCGGTCTCCATCGCTGCCAGCAGCGAACTTTCCGTATGCAGCGGTTTCGGTCGGGTCATGCCCGAACTCATCGAGCATCCTGCCATCACCAGTGTGTCGCCTTCCGCCCAGTCCGGCAATGCCGTATTGCCGCTGTCCTCGCCGTACTCTCCGTACACGCCGCGCCAGCCTGCCTTGCGCACGATGCAGCCTTTCGCCTCAAATGTCAGGCCCTCGCATCTTTCGCCTGCGTCCGGCACCACCTCCGCTACTACGGTAGCCGTATCCTTCACACATTCCTCCGAAAATGCCTCTACCATGCGTCCGGCAATCATGTCGTAGATAATCTGCTCGTTCTTGTACAGGGCAAGCGGGCGGTTGGGCGTCACCAGCAGGGCATGGTGGTCAGTCACTTTCGAGGCATCCACACAACGGCGGTTCAGTTCTCCCAGTTCCCTGATTTTCTCCGCAAGGGCGGAGTGTCCTGCCAGCCGTTCAAACAGCAGCGGTATTTCAGCAAACACATCTTCCGGAATATGGCGGCTCGATGTTCTCGGATAGGTGACGAGCTTCGCTTCATAGAGCTTCTGCACCAGCTCCAGCGTCTGTTCCGCCGTGAATCCGTGTTTCGTGTTCGCCTCCTTCTGCAGTGTGGTCAGGTCGTACAGCAGCGGCGGGTTCTCCACCTTCTCCTTCTTTTCCACCTTGGTGACGGTGGCGCACATCTTCGCCTTTACCTTATTGTATGATGCAGCCGCCTCTTCCTTGTCCTGCCATTTCTTTACCGAGGAGAACTTCACTACCGTATCCGTACCCGCCGGTGTCACCGAGAAATGCAGCTGGTGTACCGGTTCCGGTGTAAAGCGTCTGTTCTCCCAGTACCTCTTGCAGACCATACCCAGCGTGGGTGTCTGTACGCGTCCTACCGAATACGTGCCCCGTCCGGCGGCTACGGTCAGTGCCTGCGTGCCGTTGATGCCCACCAGCCAGTCCGCCTCGCTGCGTGCCTTTGCCGCCAGATACAGGTCATCATATTCATGCCCGTCCTTCAGTTCCTTCAATCCCTTGCGGATGGCGGTGTCCGTAAGCGAGCTTATCCACAGGCGGCGGAATGGCAGCGTACAGCCCGTATAGGCATACAGGTATCTGAATATCAGTTCCCCTTCGCGTGCGCAGTCCGTTGCCACTATTATGCCGTCGCTCTCGTTCCACAGTTTCGTTATCACCTTTATCTGTTTCACCGCTGCCGCGTCCGCCTTGTAGCCCTTGTCTGTCTTTACCTGGCGTGGTATCAGCATGAACTCCTCCGGTATCACCGGCAGGCTGTCCCTGCTGAATCCCTTGAAGCCGTAGCCCTCAGGCAGGGCAGGTTGTACCAGATGCCCCAGTGCCCATGTCACATGGTATCCGTTTCCTGTATAAAATCCTTCTTCCTTTCTTGTTGCTCCGGCGATGCGTGCTATCTCACGTGCCACGCTCGGTTTTTCTGCCAATATGGTAATCATACATTTTCTGTTTTAATCATTGATACTTTTGTTCCTTGTGGAGTGGAACGGGGTACGCCGGTTATCCGTGGGATATGCGGTACATGGCGCATGAGGCCCCGTTTCAATCCGTTGTTTATTCTCTTGTAATGGATTTAGTGGTGGCACTCAGGATACCTTCATGCCTTTGCTCTTCTTCGGTTTTTCCTGCTGTTGTTTCTGGGCGTCGTCCTTCGGTGCGGTCTGTCCCTGCTGAAGCGGCTCCTTCACATGTCTGGTGGCCTCGTTCGTCTTGCCCTCGTTGTTCACCGCAAGCTGTGTGCGGCTCTCGTTCGACGGGGCAACGGTCTGTGCTAGGTCAGGGTTTTCCGAATAGGTCAGCGGCCTGCCTTTCTCACGGTCGAACTTCAGGTATTTTGTGCAGGGCTGTCCCTTGTCATCCTTCGCGTTGGCAAGCACCACGACCTTGCCCGCCACATAGTCCGCCTTCTGCTGTTCCGTAAACTTGTCGTCCTTCCATTTGCCTATCGGACGTATGCTTCCGTCCTCGTTCGTCCACGAGCGGTTGCGCCGCTGTCCGTTCTCCTGATTCCCGTCTTCCTTCTGCTGCTGTCCGGTAGCATCCGGGGCTTCCGGGCTTTTCTGTTTCTTCTCCTGTCCGTTTCCGCGTCGCTGCGACTGTCCCTGCCACAGATGCTCCGGCACAAACTCCACGTCGCGCTTGTCAGCGTTCACCTGCAGCATGGCCTCGAACTTGCGCCCGCCCTTCAGTGTCACCTCCTTGGGCAGTGCCAGCCCCGCACGCAGGATTTCCTGTTCCGCCTTCGACAGTTCCGTCAGTCCGATCCGGTTCGGGATGCGCACCTTGTTCGTCGGTACGTCCACTATCTCATTCGTCAGTCGGTCTATGCTGACATACGCCAGGCGCATCTCTCCGGTCTTCGTATCGGCAACGTTCACCAGCTTGCCCAGGTTGCCCGTCTGTTTCAGTGCCTGCTTGTCCTCGTCCGTGAATGTATAGCCGTTGTATGGCACGTCGAGTCTCGGCTCATGGCGTACGAAGTGGGGGGTAAGTTTCAGCTTTCCGTCCTCCGCTTTCTGCAACGAAAGTCGGGCCTGCAGCTCGTAGCGTTCTCCGCCCAGCACCGGTTCCACCGTCACCAGCCTTGTCTTCCCGTAGTTCATCAGGGCTTTCATGTCCTTTTCAGACAGGTTTTCCCTTTTCACACCGAACTGTTCCAGTTCCTTCCAGTCCACATCGCTGTCCGCAATCAGGTTCGGTTTCTCCGGTTTTGCCTGCGCTTGTCCTTCCTGTGCGGGCTGCTGTCCCTGTGCCGTCTGCGTTTCCGCCGCCTGCGGCTGCTGTTCCTGATTTTTCTGTTTCATTTCTTCCATTTTCTCGTCCGTTTTCTGTTCCACATTATTTTCTTCCGTATTTTCTTTTTTCACCTCTTCCGCAACCTGCTGTTCCTCAGTCTCCGTTTCAGCATTTTCTCTTTTCACCTCCTCCGCAGCCTGCTGTTCCTCAGTCTCCGTTTCAGCATTTTCTCTTTTCACCTCCTCAGTAGTCTGCTGTTCTTCTGCTTCCGTTTCGCCATTTTCTCTTTTCATCTCCTCCGCAGTCTGTTGTTCTTCAGTCTCCGTTTCGGCATTTTCTTTTTTCGCCTCCTCTGTAGTCTGCTGTTCCTCAGCCTGCTGGTACGCCGATGTATCCACTTTATGCGGTGCGAGCAGGTCAGCATTCGCCACAGGGTCTTTCAGCAGGTCCTTGATAACCGGAAGCAGAGCTTCCACCGTGTCCGCTGCCACCCTGTAGAAACCGAATCGTGTCGGCTCCTTACACTGGCGGTAGAAATTTCTCATGAAATTGTCTATCGCATCCCCGTGGCGGTCAAAGCGCAAAAACTCCTGCGAGTGTTCCGCCTTTGCCTGTGCCCTCTTGGGATAGCCCCTGGCATCCAGTCCGGCAACCACACTGATTTCGCCCGTCTTCTCGTCGCGGACGACCAGTACATCCTCTTGCTTTTTCTTTTTCTGTTCCATTGATTGATTTTTTTATTGTTTGATGATAGTCCCGCCGGTATTCCCGTGCAGGTCTGTTTATCTTTTCGTTCCGGTTTCCCGTTCACCTTTCAGTCCCGGTTTGCATCAGGCTCGCCCTCAGCTTTCCGTTTACATCCGGTTCACCATCCACTTCCGGTTTCTCTTTTCGCATCCGTTTCACGTGTGCTTGTCAGTCCCGGTTTGCATCAGTCTCACCCTCAGCTTTCCGTTTACATCCGGTCACCATCCACTTCCGGTTTCTCTTTTCGCCTCCGTTTCACGTGCGTTTGTCAGTCCCGGTATTCCTTCTGCCTCCCTTTTTCCCTTTCGCCGTTTTGCCCGGAGCTTTCTTTCCCGTTCCTTCCTTCACTTTCAGCACCTTTTTGCCGTCCAGCGTCACCTCTTCCATGTTCCGGCTGATAAACTCCAGCACGTCCGATTCCTTGTAGTAGGTCTTGCGGCTGATTTTCTGGTAGCGCAGTCCGTATTCGCTGCGGAACCGCTGTAGCGACCGTTTGCTCGTTCTCAGCATCTCGCACAGGTCCTGATTGTCATACAGCCGTTCTCCGTCCATGTACTTCACGCCTGCCGCTTCCTTGTTTATCAGCACCGATATGATGCTGTCCAGCCGGTCAATCCGTTCCATGAGGCGCTGCATCCATTCCTCGAACATTTCCTTACCAATCCCTTCCATCATCCGCCTCCTTTCTTGTCATCAGGTAGTTATGCTTGAACTCCTCCAGCGTCTTGGGATTGCAGTGTACGATTTTCCGTCTCACGCATTCCTCCAGATCCGTCAGTCTGTACCGGCACTTGCTTCTCACCATCATGTAGGGAATAGTCTTGTCCTTTCGCATCCGTTGCAGTGTCCTCGTGCTGATTTTCAGCAGGTCCGCCGCCTCCTCGCTCGTCAGCAGGATTTCCGCTTCCTCCTTCGGCACGTTGTCTTTCTTGAAAACATAGTCCGCTATGCGGTCTATCTTCTCCATCATCGTCTTCACGACCTCATTGTCCATCGTTATTATTTCCATATCCTTCCGTATTGGTTACGCTGCAAAGGTGCGCAACTCCGCGCAGGCACAATCCATAGTATTTCCATAGTAGGGAATGATTTTCCTTATTTTTCTTCCATAATCCCCGTTTTCCCCGCATACGGGCACAAAAAAAGCGGCTCCATCCGGCACTAAAGCACGGATGAAGCCTTCATAAAATATTTATTATCTTTGCGTTAGAATATATATAAGTAACCTATGAGTAATATTGATTATATAACTAAGTATCTGAATGATTATCTTAATATGGATAATCCTCAATATGCCGTATTAATACAAGGAAAATGGGGATGTGGTAAAACATTTTATATTAATCAACTGATAGAAAAATGGAAAAATAAAAATAATGAAACAGTACCCCAAAATTGTATCAAATTAAGACCAATTTATATTAGCCTTTATGGGGCTTCTTCTATTTCTCAAGTTTCATATCTTATACGTAAAGAGTTAAGACCTTTTTTGTATTCTAAAGGTATGAAAGTTGCAAAAAAAATTTTTTGTGGGATAATAAAGACAGCCACACAAGGAAATTTCGACTTTAATGGTGATGGCAATACAAGGGATTTTTCTGCTATTTTTGACACAGAAAGTATTATTGAAATTCTTTCGAAACCCAATGATTATGTCAAAGGAGATAAAATTCTTATATTTGATGATTTAGAACGATGTAAAATTCCAATAGATGAAATCTTCGGCTATATAAATAATTTGGTTGAACATTCTAAATGTAAAATTATAATAATAGGGGATGAAGATAAAATCAAAAAGCAATCTGAGAATAATACATTACCATCAAAATATGCGGAATTTAAGGAAAAATTAATTGGTCAAACTTTTTCAATAAGACAAGATTTAGACACTATTATAGATACTTTCATCAACGATAGTCACAATCACCACCTTCAGGACAATAAAGAGTTAATATCTGACTTGTTTATAGCTTCACAGACAGAAAATCTCAGAATTATCAAACAGTGTTTCTCTGATTTCAATAGACTTATTTCAAGTCTTGATGCTACAAAATACAATAAGAGCTTATATGAAATATTTATTCAAAATGTCATAGCTTATTTCATTATCACATATTGTGAATATAAGAATGGGAATAATTACATTAAATATTTTCAAAATCATACTTCATATTTCACAGATGAAACTGTAAAAGAGAATGTATCAAACATAGAAAATAAATACATTTCTATTTTAGAAAAATATAATATAAAGTATTCTTACAACTCTATCACAATAAAAGATATAATCAGTTTTATAGACAATGGTTATATTTCGAATTTAACAGCAACTTTAAATAAAAGTGACATGTTAAATATTCCTCATAGTCAGGATTGGGAGCAATTATGGTATTATGGAAAATTAGATAATAATACTTTTTTGGAAAAACTCAAATCTGTAAAAAAATTATTTTATAAAGGAGAAATCAAATATGTGAGCATTGTATTGCATATTACAGGAATGTTTATCCATTTCAATCGAATAAAACTGGCTCATTGTAACGAAAGTTTTTTAAAACAAAAAGCACTAAATCACATAGATAAAATATTCAAAAAGCAAAACGATAATGAGTGTTTTCTTATCGGATCTTATAATGCTTCTTGGGGAAAACAATATATGGAATACACATCAGAAATAATGGTCGAACTGATTAAATATGCCAAAAATAAACTAGACAATTATTTTGAGAAAGAGAGAGTTAAATTTTGTAAATCATTTTGGGAAAACATTGATGACGATAAAGCTGGAAATATCAGCTCCGTTTTTAAAGAAAGCATACCAAGTGGGTACTGCAGTTATGAGCTGTCTTCTATATTTCAAGGAATCAATACTAAAAGAGTTGCTTCAAGGCTTTCAAGGCTCTCAAATACATCAAAAGAAAATATTGAGATGTATCTATCTATAAGATATTATTTGCCTGAAACAAAGATAACAGGTGCAATATCACAATATCATTTAGACGATCTTGAATATTTAAAAGGTATCAAAGATTCATTAATTAAATTGACATCCAAACAAAGATTAATTGATAAATTAACAACAAAGAGTCTTATATGTACATTGGACAAATGTATTAACCAACTCATATCTTCTCCAAAAACGGTATAGCATTTTTTAATAGTACGCATTTAGCAGAATTAAATGCGTACTATTTTCCATAAAAGAAAACAAAGGTACAATACAACTTACTTTTATTTAGCATAAATATCGACTTATAAAACATTCTAGTGTGTACTTGAATGTTTATGTTCTTTTATATAGTTTTTTATTTGTTCAAATTCATCTTTTGTTGGATGATAATTATATTTCATAAATAGCACTGAGTTTATCTTTGCAATTATATCAGTACCTTTCGGTATATTTCTTACATCAAAATCTGGATGGATTGCACCTAATTCAGCCCATTTTACTTTTCCTTTTAAGGCCATAGTTAGGAAATTTGCAAAATGTTTAATTGATGCCGAATACAAATAAAAATCATCCATAGTGATACTATCGGGCATATTTGGAGCTTTTCCTTTAAAAATAGGGTAATCTTTTTCAAATTCGCCCAAAGGTATTTTTAGGTATGCTTTCATACATCTATCTTCGTCTTCCTGAACATGAGCCGTACTATTACGTAATAGGCGATAATAATCAAGTAAAGGTAATAACCACTTTGGAAAGTTTGGTACTATATTATTAGTTTTCAAAGCCCTTACTAACTTTTCCACATTACTTAATCCATCAGTATCACACAATTTGAAATTTGGATCAATCAGACTTCTTATATCCAATTTGTATGATTGGATAAAATCACCTAATAATGCATGTGAATTTACCATAAATGATTTATACAAAGCTGGTTCATGATTAGGAAGTGTTACCCCACCTCTTAGATTTACACTATGCTCTATAGCTTTCTGTGTTACATAATCTTCAAACTTTTTCTTTCTATCCCATTTTTTCTCAAAATCACGTAAAGCACAAACTGTGTACTCTGCAAGTGTATCATATTCACCCATCTTTTTAAAAAGTTTTTCACGTGATGGTAATTTAAAATCCACACCAACCTTAAAATTATAAAAACGCGTTCTCATATAAAAAAGTTTATTACACTGTTTTTCCCAGAAACACCCCGATAACCGACAATGCCCCCAGTTGTTTCATCTTTCGTTGCAGTTGCCTGAAGCTCTCCCCGGTCGTGAGTACATCATCCAGCAGAACAACATTCTTTCCTCTGATATACCGCCGTGTGAATTGCAGGTTCCGCAGTATGTCCTTATCCTTTCCCTTTCCTTTCAGCTGCTCGCGGTCTTCCTCTATCCAGATGGCCTTGAAACCGTCCGTAATGCCCAGCCATTCCGACAGGTAGTAGCATACCACCGGAAAGCGTTTCCGCTGTCTTTCCCTTGTCGATGCGGGTATAGGTATCAGTACCGTGTCTTCCTTCGTTCCGTTGAATCCCGCATGTTTCAGACACAATGCCAGTATCCGTGCGACCAGCTCGCCGCAGTGTCCACCTTCCTTAAAACGGAATATCAGGTTGCTTACCCGTTTTTGGTGTGCATTCGTCTTTTCAATCTTCGTTGGGTAATAGTCATGCAGGTAGTGACACCTGCACCCGTCTATAAGAACTTCTCCCTTGAACATCGTTTCGTACGGGTAGAAGTCCATTTTCTTCTCCCTTTCAAACGTAAAGTTCAGCACATCCCTCATCATGGCATTCCATTCCTTCGACCTGCCCAGCGAATACCATCCCGCATGTTTCCCGGCTTCCATCAGGCACATACCGATTTCCATCGCCTCGCTGAACCGCTGGTGCGAGACGATGTACCACCCGTGTTTCCGGCACAGGCCGGCAAACTCCTTTATGTCCGCAGTCAGGAAGTACATCATGCCTTCCTCTCTGATGACTACCGTCAGTTCCGACTTCGGTTTCTCCCTGCAGAACAGGCTCTCGCTGTAATTCACTCCGTACCATACCGACTCAGTGCATTCCTCATCGCAGAACTGCACTTCCACCTCTTCAAGCAGGTCAAATTCTTCCACCATACCGTTTCTGTCTTTAACTACAGGTTTAAGAGGGATTTAAGTTACACATTATTATCGGTTTACGAATGAGTGAGTTTGCGGTTTTATATTTTTTAACTTATATAAAACACGTGTCGGGACAGCCTCCCGAACAGGGGAGACTATCCCGACACGTATATCCGCCATATCCTGCGGCTTTCAGTTCCAGCTGTTTCTCTTTTCGCCGCTCATGCAGAGAATCACCGTACTTTTCTTCTTTTCAAATGATTCTGCCAGCCGTCTTGCAGCCCACTTTCTGAATGCCTCGCATTTCAGTCCCTTCATGCGGAATCCCAGTGCAATGATGGTTGCCAGACTGTAGAGGTCCACACTGCAATCTTTCCCGTTATAGGTGAAATGTTCCACCCGCACGTCCCGGTATTCATCAAAGTCACCGGTTTTTGCAAGGGATTTCA
>UMFA01040480.1_pt1 | contig 10688 bp, 5 predicted proteins | sample 1964891 | NCBI WGS metagenome assembly UMFA01 (sample SAMEA4836034, study PRJEB28245) | human gut metagenome | biome: gut microbiome; material: fecal sample | place: Denmark | collected 2008
AATAAAGAACTACGAACAGGAAATCGCCGCTGCCGACTATCCCGGTATCCGGCTGTTTCAGGTGAAGAAACGCACTTCCGTGGCTCCTCTCGATGCTTACCAAGTGGAATCCACCATGGGCGGGTGGAAAGAATGCTCACCGTCCACGGTTCCGGAGTTTTCTGCCGTGGCCTACCTTTATGCCCGTGAACTGCACCAGAAACTGAATGTCCCCGTCGGAGTTATCGACTGCACTTGGGGAGGGACTCCGGCCGAAGCCTGGACTTCTTCCGAATCCCTCAAACAAGTCATGGGATATCAAAAGAAAGTCGGAAAGTTGGAAGCATTAGGTTTCGACCGGGACAAAATCATGGCTGAGTACGGAAAAGAACAAGCATCGTGGAAAGCCGAAATCAGCAAAATAGACAAAGGATACCAAAACGGTAAAGCTTGTTGGGTCGGGGAAAACGTGGATGACAACGACTGGCAGCAAATGGAGCTTCCGGGTTACTGGGAAGGCAAAGGATTACCCAATTTCGACGGTGTGGTTTGGTTCCGCAAGCAAATCGAAGTCCCCGCAGACTGGGCCGGAAAGGACCTACAGTTGAACCCGGGCACTATAGACGATGAAGACATTGTGTATTGGAACGGAGAACAAATCGCCAGTGGCGCAGGCTATAACGTACAGCGTCATTACACCGTACCGGCCCGTCTGGTCAAAGCCGGCAGGAACACCTTGGCCATCAAAGTCAGCGACAACGGCGGCGAAGGCGGCATTGCCGGAAAAGCAGAAGACATGAATCTCAAACTTTCCGACCAGGCTTCCCTGTCTTTGGCCGGAAGCTGGAAATACCGTGTAGGATGCTCCTTGGCCGACATGCCACCGGCACCGATATATCCAGAGCACTCATCTTTCCCGTCCGTACTTTTCAACGGCATGGTTCACCCGTGTCTGGAGTATCCCGTCAAAGGTGTCATCTGGTACCAGGGATGCAACAACGTGGGACGTGCAGAAGAGTATGAAAGCCTATTCCAGACACTTATCACCGACTGGCGCAAGCAGTTCGGACAACCCGACATGCCATTCTATTTCGTACAGTTGGCCAACTATCTGGACCGCAAGCTTGTACAGGCGGACTCACCCTGGGCTGCCCTCCGTGAGGCGCAATCCAAAGCACAACATCTGGCTCACACCGGTATGGCCGCCAATATAGACATCGGCGAAGCACACGACATCCACCCGAAGAACAAGCAAGAAGTGGCACGCCGTTTGGCCGTCATCTCACTGGCCGATACCTACGGACAGAAAATACCCGCCCAAGCACCGGTATACGACAACTATACGGTAGAAAACGGCAAGGTACGCATTTCGTTCACCATCCCCGCTATCGGCGAACGCTTCGAACAAAACAAAGACATCAAAGGCTTCATCATTGCCGGGCCCGACCATGTGTTCTACCCCGCCGAAGCCTATACGGAAGGCGACGAAGTGGTGGTCTACTCACACTATGTCAAAGTGCCGGTAGCCGTCCGTTACGGATGGGCCGACAATCCGGAGTGTACCCTACGTACACCGACCAACCTTCCGGTAGCGCCTTTCCGTACCGACAACTGGTAAATCATCATTCAACAATAAACAAATCTTACAGCTTATGAGAATTAAAGCTATTTTATCTTTATGTCTGTTCACGCTGGCCACAGCAGTTTCAGCAGACGAGTTCATCAAAATCAACACGGACCAAGTCGGTTTGGTACTCCGCGCCGCAGACAACGGCAGGCTTTACCAATCCTATTTGGGCAAACGCCTGGCTAACGAAAGCGATTTGCAGCATTTGCCCAAAGGCAACGAGGCTTATCTGACCCACGGCATGGAGGACTATTTTGAACCGGCCATCGAAGTACACCACAATGATGCCAACCCGTCATTGCTGCTCAAATACGTGTCGCACACGTCCAAGAACGTACAGCCGGGAGTGGATGAAACGGTCATCACCTTGCAGGACGACAAATACCCCGTCACCGTGAAGTTGCATTATGTGGCCTATGCCAAAGAAAACATTATCAAAACCTTCACCGAAATCAGCCATCAGGAAAAGAAACCGCTGAAACTGGAACGCTATGCTTCTGCCATGCTGCACTTCAGCCGGCCGGCCTATTATCTGACGGAGTTTTCAGGAGACTGGATTTATGAGGCCACGATGAGCACCACTCCGCTGAACTTCGGCAAGAAAGTGCTCGACACGAAGTTGGGTGCACGTGCCAACATGTTCACTCCTCCCATGTTCATATTATCTTTGGACAAAGAATCTTCGGAGAACGAAGGCGAAGTGATTTTAGGAACTTTGGGATGGACGGGCAACTTCCGTTTCACATTCGAGGTGGACAACAAGAAAGACCTTCGCGTCATTGCCGGCATCAACCCGTATTTCTCGGAATACTCGTTGCCCAAAGGCGAAACGTTCCGTACTCCGGACTTCTACTTCACTTACAGCGACTGCGGACGCGGACAGGCCAGCCGCAACTTCCACGACTGGGCACGCAAATACCAGCTCAAGGACGGCCAGGAAGACCGCATGACCCTGCTCAACAACTGGGAAGCCACCTACTTCGACTTCAACGAGGACAAGTTGGTAGAACTGATGGGCGATGCCGTAAAATTGGGTGTGGACATGTTCCTGCTCGACGACGGATGGTTCGGAAACAAATACGAACGCCACAGCGACACCCAAGGATTGGGAGACTGGGACGAGACACAGCACAAGCTGCCTCATGGCATCCAGAAACTGGTGGACGAAGCAGCCAAACGCAACATCAAGTTCGGCATTTGGATAGAGCCGGAAATGGTGAGCCCCAAAAGCGAACTTTACGAAAAGCATAAAGATTGGGTGATTCACCTGCCCAACCGCGATGAGTATTATTTCCGCAACCAGATGGTGCTCGACCTGAGCAACCCCGAAGTACAGGATTTCGTCTTCGGTGTAGTAGACGGGCTGATGACCAAATATCCGGGCATCGCTTATTTCAAGTGGGACTGCAACAGTCCGATTACCAATATCTACTCTCCGTATCTGAAAGACAAGCAAACTCATCTCTATGTGGACTATGTGCGTGGACTGTACAAGGTGCTCGACCGCATCAAGGCCAAATATCCCAAACTGCCGATGATGCTTTGCTCCGGCGGTAGCGGCCGTATCGACTACGAGGCATTGCAGTACTTCACAGAGTTCTGGGCCAGCGACAACACCGACCCCATACAACGCCTGTTCATCCAATACGGTTACTCGTTCTTCTATCCGGCCAAGTCCATGAGCGCCCACGTGACCACATGGAACAAGAACGCGAGCATCAAATTCCGCACGGACGTGGCCATGATGGGCAAGCTCGGTTTCGACATCAAGCTCAGCGACATGAGCGGCGACGACCTTACCTATTGCCAAGGTGCCGTGAAAAACTACAAACGCTTGCGTCCGGCCATCATGGAAGGCGACCTCTACCGTCTGGTATCTCCGTACGACGGTACGCGCAGCCATGCAGCCAACCAGTTTGTCAGCAAAGACAAGAACAAGGCCGTAGTCTTCGCATTCGACGTATATCCCGGCTACGGCGAGAAGATTCTGCCCGTACGTCTGGAAGGATTGGATGCCGGCAAACGGTATCGCGTGAAAGAAATCAACCTGATGCCGAACCAAGGCTCATCGCTCGAAGGTAACGACCGCGTATTCTCCGGCGATTACCTGATGAAAGTCGGACTGAACCTCCTCACCGGCAACAAGCTTTACAGCCGCGTGGTGGAAATCACAGCCGAATAAATCTTGAGACAGAAAAATGGAAATCAGAAGTTATATCATAGGGGTAGCCGCTGCGACATGCAGCGCGCTACCTTTTGCGCATAGCCTGGCATGGGAAGGAAATGTGTTGGTCTCCACGCCGCACACGTCCCTGCTTCTGCATGCCGGTGAAGGGCAAGACCTGCGCTTCGCCTACTTCGGCGACCGCATAGAAGAGAGCCAGATACACCAGATTCACGACGCATGGGACGGGCTGAACCGCACGGCATACCCGACTTTCGGCCAGCCGCCCCACCAGATTTTTGCTTTGCAGGCCGTACATGCCGACGGGAACTGGACTACCGACCTGACTGTGGACAAGGTGGAAACCTCTACCCTCGACAACGCCAAACTCACGGCCATCACGCTGAAGGACAAGGTTTATCCTTTCCAAGTGAAACTCTACTACAAAGCTTACAACGACATCGACATGATTGAGACGTGGAGCGAGATTTCACACACGGAAAAGAAAACCGTGGTGCTGAAACGTTTCGACTCCGGACATTTTCTGATACGGCGCGGTGACGTATGGATTTCGCATCTCCATGGCTCATGGGCTTCCGAAACGCACGTGACCACCGAACCGCTCACACCGGGCATCAAAATGATAGAAAACGTAGACGGTGCCCGTAACGGCCATCTCGACCACCCCGAAGTCATGTTCTCGCTCGACGGGAAGCCGCACGAGAACGAAGGGCGTGTCATCGGAGCCGCCCTCTGTTGGAGCGGGAACTACTCCATCCGCATGGTGACGGACAATAATTTCGTACACCGTGTCTTTGCCGGCATCGACAGCGAAAGCTCGGAATACAAACTGGCTCCGAAAGAGGTATTCACTACTCCGAAACTGGCTCTCACCTATTCCGGAGAGGGTCTGAGCGGTGCCAGCCGCAACTTCCATCGCTGGGCACGCCACGCCGGCATGCTGCACCATGGCGACCAGGTACGTCCCGTGTTGCTCAACAGTTGGGAAGGCGTGTACCTCGATGTGAACGAACCGGCCATGGCCGAGATGATGAAAGACATCGCCGCATTAGGCGGCGAACTGTTCGTCATGGACGACGGATGGTTCGGTGACAAATACCGCCGCGTACAAGACAATTCTTCCTTGGGAGACTGGGTAGTAGACCGGAAGAAACTGCCGAACGGACTTGAGAACCTCATTCAAACGGCCGATCGGAACGGCATCAAATTCGGCATCTGGATAGAGCCGGAAGCCGTAAACAGCAAGAGCGAACTCTTCGAAAAGCATCCCGACTGGGCTTTGCAAGTCAAAGGACGTCCCTTGCAATACGGACGGGGCGGTACACAAATGTTGCTCGACGTATGTAATCCCGAAGTTCAGGATTTCATGTTCGGCATCGTAGACAACTTGCTCGGCAAGCATCCGCAGATTGCCTATATCAAATGGGATGCCAATGTGGAGTTGAAAAACTATGGCTCGACCTATTTGCCCCAAGACAAACAGTCGCACATATACATTGAATACCATCGCGGCTTGAACAAAGTGCTCGAACGCATCCGCGCCAAGTATCCCGACGTGCTGATTCAGGCCTGCGGCGGAGGAGGAGGACGTGCCAGTTACGGTGTCCTGCCCTACTTCGACGAGTTCTGGGTGAGCGACAACACGGATGCCCTCCAGCGTATCTACATGCAATGGGGTACCTCGTACTTCTATCCGTCCAACGCCATGGCACAGCATATCAGTGCCTCGCCCAACCACCAGACGGGACGTATCATCCCTATCAAGTTCCGTTGCGACGTGGCCATGAGCGGGCGGTTGGGTATGGAACTGCAACCCAGTAAGATGACGAAAGAAGAATACCAGCAAACGGCACAAGCCATCAAGGACTACAAGTCCGTACGCGACGTCATCCAGTTAGGCAATCTGTACCGTCTGGTATCCCCGTACGACGACAAAGGCATCGCTTCACTGATGTACACCGACGATACGGAAAACAAAGCCGTATTCTTCGTCTACAAGATGGAACATTTCAATAACCAGGTGATACCTCGCGTTTGCCTTCGGGGGTTGGACCCGTCTAAAAACTACCGCGTACGCGAATTGAACGTCAAGACCGGCAGACAACCTTGTTTCCTGAACGGCAAAACGTTCTCCGGTGCCCTACTGATGAACACCGGTATCGAAATGCCGCTCGGCAGCGATTATGCCAGTTGCGTACTAGAACTCACTGCGGAGTAAACATTACATCCTTCCACACAGGAGGCTTTCTAAATCTGGAGTTTGTACTTTTCTCAGGGTACAAACTCCTTTTTCATGGCACAACAGGAAAGGAAGACGAAAAATAACGCTATATTTGCAAGTACATCAACATAAGGATGCCATGGACTACAAAGAATTAAGGACCCCAAGCCAACCGGCCGACACACCAGACGGATTTGTCAGCGAAATACGCTCCATCATCGACCAAGCCCGATCTAATGCCGTACGCAGCGTGGACTTTTGCAGAGTCAGAATGTATTGGAACATCGGTAAACGTATCTTCGAAGAAGAACAGCACGGAAAAGAACGTGCCGATTATGGAACCTACCTCATCAGGAATCTGGCCAAACGCCTCGAACCGGAATATGGCAGCGGGTTTTCGGTGCGGCAACTGGAACGTAGCAGACAATTTTACAGACTTTATCCGATTGCGTCCACAGTGCGGACGCAATTAAACTGGTCGCAATATAAGATGCTAATAGCCATTGCAGATGCAGATAAACGGGAATATTACGAACTCGAAGCTATAAACAACGGTTGGACCGGCCGCGAACTGGAACGCCAAATCAATTCCATGCTCTACGAACGTTTGCTATTGAGCAACGACAAGGAAGCCGTGTTGGCCGTAGCACGTAAGGAACGCATTCCGGAATCTCCCATGGAAATCATTAAAGACCCGATGGTCCTGGAGTTCCTCGGATTGGAACGCCAACCTGCATATTACGAAAAAGACCTTGAGAAAGCCATCATAACCCATATAGCAGACTTTCTGTTGGAATTGGGCAAGGGATTCTCTTTCGTAGCAAGACAGAAACGTATCTTAGTGGAAGATGACGAATATTTTGCAGACCTCATTTTCTATAACAGGTTATTACGCTGTTTCGTAATCGTCGAACTGAAAACCGGCAAGCTCACCCACCAAGACCTCGGGCAACTACAGATGTACGTCAACTACTACGACCGCTATGAAAAGACACCGGACGAGAATCCAACTATCGGCATATTGTTATGTACCAGCAAAAACGACACCGCTGTCCGATTGGCCCTACCTGAAAACAACCAAACCATACTCGCCAGCCAATATCAGCTCTATTTACCCTCTCAGGAACAACTTATCCGTGAAGTGAACGAAGCCAAGCAACATGTATATTCGGCATCGCAAAGGAAATAAAGCATTAAATATTGTAACACTATCGTAACACGTATGACATCTTGAGTTCATATCGAATACCTACCTTTGTCGCCAAATCAGCACATCATGAAACAAATATCTATTTTAGCCTTGAGCATACTGCTTGCTCTCCCTGCCGCAGCCGACGAGGGGAAAGAAGGAAAACCCAAAACGGATTACCGACCGGTCGTCCACGGTACGCTACGTGGCAAATACGAGTACCAACCGGAAGAAAAGGCCGGACGCTTTCAAGTGCGCACCGCCCGGGTCAGCATCGAAGGAAAAGTCGCACCTGTGGTGGCCTATAAAGCCGAAATCGACTTGTCCGACGAAGGCAAAATCAAAATGCTGGATGCCTACACCCGGCTTAGCCCGCTGAAAGGCTTCGATTTCACCATCGGACAGATGCGCGTCCCGTTCACTATCGATGCCCACCGTTCACCCCACCAGCAATACTTTGCCAACCGTTCATTCATAGCCAAGCAAGTGGGCAACGTGCGCGACGTGGGAGCCACGCTGGGCTACAAGATAGGAGGTCCGCTGCCCCTCACCCTGCAAGCGGGAATGTTCAACGGTTCGGGCCTGACCGACCAGAAAGATTTCTGGACCAACAACATCAACTATTCCGCCAAGGCACAATGGCAACTGCCCAAAGGCTTTTCCGTCACGCTGAGCGCACAGAAAATCAGACCGGAACACATTTCGGTCAACATGTACGACGGCGGCATTACTTACCAGGCCGGAAGATGGATGATAGAAGCGGAATACTTGTATAAACACTACACCAAAGATGCCTTTCAGGACGTGAACGCCTTCGACGGATTCATTTGCTATGACCTGCCACTGAAAAAAGTATTCAGCAAAATCTCATTCCTCGGACGCTTCGATTACATGGGCGACCATAGCGACGGTACGGCCAACGAGAACGGACACCTCACACTGACCGATGCCGAACGCAAACGTATCACCGGCGGCATCACCCTGAGCATCGCCAAACCGTTCATTTCGGACATCCGTATCAATTATGAGAAATATTTCTACAACGAGGGTGCCACCCCCAAGGTTTCCGAGCAGGACAAATTCGTCATCGAGTTCATGACTCGTTTTTAGCTGTTTATCAACATCTTATAAAGTATAAATCGTTTGGCGCAGAATGAAAGATCATTCTGCGCCAAACGATTTATCAATCTCAGGAGATTGATTTTCCGTTCTCAGCCAATCGTTTTTTCGAGTTCCTTACCTCTTGAAACGTACCTCATAAAGGTCACGCCGGCGGTCTTTCAAATTCCTTACACCACCGTAAGTATGCAGCTCGCTCAGAAGGTCTAAATCGACATCGGACACAAGAATCATTTCCGTGTTCGGCGTGGCCTCCGCCCGGCGTCCGTCGGTGGGGAAAGCAAAATCACACGGAGTAAACACCCCGGATTGCGCATACTGTATATCCATGTTGTGCACGCGCGGCAGGTTGCCTACGCTACCGGCTATCACCACAAAGCACTCGTTCTCGATGGCACGGGCCTGGGCGCAAACCCGTACGCGCGAGTAAGCGTTCTGCGTATCCGTCAGATAGGGCACGAAGAGGATTTGCATCCCTTGGTCGGCCATAATGCGCGACAGTTCGGGGAACTCCACATCGTAACAAATCAACACGCCGATTTTGGCGCAATCCGTATCGAACGTCTTCAGCATACTGCCCCCAGACAGTCCCCAGCTCTTGGTCTCGTCGGGCGTGACATGTATCTTCTCATACATCTCATAACTACCGTCGCGACGGCACAGGAAGCCTACGTTATAGAGGTTGCCGTCGCGCTGCAAAGGCATACTCCCGGTGATGATATTGATGTTGTAGCTGATGGCCAACTGTAAGAAACGGTCGCGTATCTCATCGGTGTAACCGGCCAGTCCGCGAATGGCCTGCGACTCGCTCAGGTTGTTGAACTCCGCCATCAACGGTGCATTGAAATATTCGGGGAAAAGGATGAAATCGCTTTTATAACCGGAAACAGCGTCTACGAAGAACTCTATCTGTTCGAACAAGTCGTCGATAGTGCGATAGCCACGCATCTGCCATTGCACCAGTCCGACCCTGACCGTGGTTTTGGCCGGAAGCGTCTCTGAGGTTTCGGGCTGATAATAGATATTGTCCCACTGGAGCAGGCAAGCGTAATGTTTGGACTCCTCGTCGTTGGGCAAGTAGTTGGTCATGACCTTACGCACGTGGAAGTCGTTGGAAAGCTGGAAGGTCAGCACGGGGTCGTATATCTCACGTTTGCGCACCTGTTCGATATACTCCTTCGGCCTCATCTTGTCGGCGTATTTATGATAGTTCGGAATACGGCCGCCGAACATGATGGCCTTCAGGTTCAGCTTTTCGCACAGCTCCTTGCGGTACTCATACATACGGCGTGCCAAGCGCAGGCCGCGGTAGTCGGGATGGATGAACACCTCGATGCCGTAGAGGATATTCCCCTTGGGATTATGCGTGCTGAACGTCTCATTTCCCGTAACCTTAGCGTATGTATGGTCTCCCTTCACCAAATCATAATCCACGATAATGGAAAGGGCACAACCGATAATCTTGTCATCGGCTACCGTCACCACCTGCCCTTCGGGGAAGATGCGTAACAACGTCTCTATCTGTTCATGGGTCCAAAACACATCGCTGCCGTCCGAATATACACGACGGAACGACTGGGCCAACTGTCCGTAGTCTTCTATCTGGAGCGGACGTACCTGAATTTTTGTGATACTTTGATTTTCCATTTGTTCGTCATATTTCACGCCCGCAAAGTTACAGCTTATTTCAAGGCCTTGTTCTCCATCCGACGGAAAAGTAAGCCGTTCCTTCATTTTTTATGCGTCCGAAAGCCTTTCACGGAAGAAAACAGCTCTCTTTTTCGGAAAAAATAGCGAACTTTGCAGTCTATGTTTACCGTCATATTCATTTTATGGGGCAGCGCTACGGTGGGATACCTCCTGCGCCGCCACCCAATACCCGGCCTCGAACGGCTGATGACCTATACCGTATGGGGATTGCTCTTCCTGATGGGCGTGGAAGTCGGAGGAAATCCGACACTGATGCAGGCCTTGGACCGCTTGGGATGGGAAGCCCTTATCCTCACGTTGTGCACAGCCTTAGGGTGTGCCTTGGCAGCGGCAGCATTATGGAGCGGAAGTAGGAGAACGATACCGGCCACCCAAACTCCTACAGTGGAAAAGGATGCCGGAAAAGGACTGCTTTCGCACAAGCACCGTCTCGTGGCATTATGGCATCAACTGGCCGGAAGCTTCACCATCGTGGCGTTTTTCGCGCTCGGATGTGCCTTAGGCGTTTCTCACTGGCTACCTCCCCTCCCCGCCGAAGCCGGATTCTACGCCTTGTGTCTCTTACTCATCTGCGTCGGGCTTACCGTCGGGCAAAGCAACGAGATACGCCAAAGCTTGCGCCGCATAGACAAACGTCTGATGTGGCTACCGGTTCTGA
>UMFA01020965.1_pt1 | contig 10657 bp, 9 predicted proteins | sample 1964891 | NCBI WGS metagenome assembly UMFA01 (sample SAMEA4836034, study PRJEB28245) | human gut metagenome | biome: gut microbiome; material: fecal sample | place: Denmark | collected 2008
GGCATGAATTTCTTCAAAGCCGGTTTCCCGGCCCGTTACGGCGGACGCCTTTCTTCGGTGGTGGATGTGCATACCAAGGAGGGGAATATGAAAGAGTATCATGGATCCGCCTCTTTAGGGTTGGTTTCCGGTAATCTGAATCTGGAAGGGCCGATTTGGAAAGACCGGACTTCTTTCAATATAGCGCTTAGGCGTACGTGGTTGGATGTGCTGACGGCTCCTGTGTTGGCGATTGTAAATAAGAAAAATAAAAAGAATGGGGAACGTATTAATGTCCGTTATGCTTTCCATGATTTGAATGCTCGTATCGACCATCGTTTCAGCGACCGGAGTAGGATGTATTTGAGCCTCTATAACGGGAATGATGTCTTGAAAGTAGAAAGTGAAGATTTTGCTTATTCCGAATATACAAGCGAATATCGTAATACGATCGACGCCTATATGCGTTGGGGGAATTTGGTCGCTTCTGCTGGCTGGACGTATGCGTTCAGTAATAAGTTATTCGGAAAATTGTCCGGTTTCTATACGCGATATCGTTCTAAAATCAGATATAAAGAGGAAGATGTTTCCGGTAAGGAAGGTGATTCCGGATATAAGTATTCTTTGGACGAGACGACCAATGTGACAGGAATCACGGATTTTGGTGTTCGTACCTCGTTTGATTATCGACCGGTGGCGGCACACCGTATCCGTTTTGGCGGTGATTACCTGATTCATTATTTTCAACCGGAGTATAACCGGATGAAAGCATTGGACAATAGTCTGCCGGATTCTATGCAGATTGCTAAAACTTTTTCCGACGACAAGTTGTGGGCACATGAATTGGCTGCCTATGCTGAAGATGATTGGTCGATTTCCGATGCTTTTCGTTTAAATGTCGGACTTCGTTTCAGCCTGTTTAATATTGATAACAGGACGTATACCGGTATTGAGCCGCGTGTTTCTATGCGCTGGTTGCTTTCACCGGATGTTAGTTTGAAAGCTTCTTACTCCCGTATGAACCAGTATGTACATTTGATCAGTAACAGCTTTATGGATTTGCCGACTGATTCTTGGATGCCGGTGACTAATAAGTTGAAGCCGCTTGTCAGTGACCAGATTTCTTTGGGTGGTTATTACAATTGGAATCAGCTATTGGATTTTTCTGTTGAAGGTTATTATAAACGGATGAACAACTTGTTGGAATATAAGGATGGTTATAGTCTGATTCCTTCATCCGTTTCATGGGAAAATAAGATGGCTTCCGGTGAAGGGCGTGCTTACGGAGTGGAGTTTATGGTTCGTAAGCAAACAGGAAAAACAACCGGATGGGTCGGGTATGCGCTGGCGTGGGCGGATCGTCAGTTTGACGAAATAAATAAAGGACGGCGCTATCCTTCCCGTTACGACAATCGGCATAAATTGAATATTGTTGTCATGCATAAACTCTCCAAAAAAGTAGAGCTGTCGGCTGCCTGGACTTATTCGTCTGGTAATTATACAACATTGTCACTGGAAAATTATTATCCGAGTGACCATCTGCACCAACCGGGAGAAAGACCTTTCTGGGGGAATGGGACTGGTGAAGATTATTATGACCAACGTAATAATTATCAACTTCCTGCCTACTATCGTTTGGATGTGGGCATTAATATATATCGTCCTAAAAAGAAGGGGCGTATGGGAGTTTGGAATATTAGTATTTATAACGTGTACAGCCGGATGAATCCTATCCTGGTTTATAAAGGAGATGTCAAAGAGGAGGCTGGATCAGACGACTATGGGAATCCGAATGTCACCTATCGGAATGCATTCAAGTCTATTGGTATTTTTCCGATCATACCGTCGGTTTCATATACATATAAATTTTGAAGGAGGAAAAAGATGAGATATAATATTTGTATATTGGTTTTGTTGTTGTTTGTCTTGTCCGGTTGCGAGAAAGAGATAAATTTGGAACATATGCGTCCTGAACCCAAACTGGTGTTGAATTGTCTGGCCGTACAAGGTGATACACTATCGGTAGAACTTTCCCGTACCTGGTTTTATGCGGATAATAAGGTCAAAGATATTTTTGTGTCTGGTGCGGATGTAAAACTTTATGTGAACGATGTGTTCCGGGAATCATTGTCCGAAGTGGCCGTAAAGTATGAAGAGCTTGATATCGATGCCGTTCGTTACAAATCTTCATCTTATATACCTGTGACGGGCGATCGGATACGCCTTGTGGCTTCTCGGAATGGTTTTAAGGATGTGGAGGCCGTGACGGAAGTCCCTCGCCCCTGTTCTGTCTCGGGTTTCGAGCTTCAACAGGAGAGTGTAAGAGATACTACTGAATGGTTTGATGATGCATATATACATTTGGCTCAAAATAATACCGTGTGCTTCACTCTTCACGACGAACCAGGCGAAGACAATTATTATCTGATTTATTTCCGTCAGGGAAATATTTGGGGAGGAGAAAACGATACCGTTTATTCCTGGTATTCTTTTAGGCCTGATTATGGTAGTGAACCGGTATTTGCTGTTCAGAATTCGGCTTTAGATCAGATTTTCGGATATGATGGTGTGGGTGGTTATAACGGACTCGCTTTTTCGGACGAGTTGTTCGATGGGAAAAGCTATCAGTTTAAGATCCCTTGGAAAATAAGTCTTAGCTATACTCAGAGTGTCGATTATACCCCCTACATATACCGTTGTTATCTGTATTCCGTTTCTCGCTCCTATTATAACTATATGAAAACCATGAATGATTTGTATGAGAGTGGCTTTGTCGGCGATCTGGCGGAAATAGGCTTTGCCGAACCGGTCCGCATCTATTCGAATGTAGAAGGCGGAACCGGTATTTTAGGCGGCAGCTGCATGGAGTCCTGGGAATTTACAAGTGAATGATCAAGTCTACGCTGACCGGATAATGGTCCGAAATCCCTTCAGTTTCTATTCCGTTGTGGATATGGGCGTCGACACACCGGGAAACCAGGGATGGAGAAACCAGTATATAATCCAACCGTTCGCTTATCCCGTGCAGACGGGTGTCGCCATGTTGCCATCGGTAAAGGAAAGCGGTCGGGAATGTCGTTCGTTTATCGGCAGGGACATACAAACGGCATATATCGGTCAGCCCGATGGATAGGAATTGGGACAGAACTGAATAATCAAGCCGTCCGTCACGCATATTCCGGTATGTTTCTTGTTCGGCATCCCATTTCTGCTTGTTTTTGATGAGTTGGGCGTGTGTTTCCACCCAATCGGCGTCGAAAGGCGAATAGGCGTTGAAATCTCCCATGACCATACAGTTGTCCAACTGATTGTCCTGTATGTATTTTGTCAGCATTTGCGCTTCTTTCAGTCGGAACTTCCAGTCGTGAGGGCTGAGATGGGTGACGATGATATCCAATCCATACGTTTTTACGTGCAGCATGCCGTGCCAGAAATCTTCTACTTGTTTCTTTACGACCGTGATCGGTTTGTTGGAAGTTATGCCGACCGGGTATCCTTCTTCTTTCACGATGGCATAATACTTATGCCCGTATTCGGAGGCTAGTTGGCCTAAATTTTTTTCTGTAAATCCAACCAGTTCGGTTATGGCCAGAATGTCCGGTTGCTGTCCTTTTATCCAGTCGATAAAATTTGCTCGCCGGGAAGCATCATGTTCGAAACCGTTCCAAATATTGTAGGATATAACCCGTAGTTTCTCTTTTCTTGCTGGTTGCCCGTTGCTTGTTATGGGAAATAACGATATGAGCAGTAAGGTATAGAGTATATGATGTAGTTTCATGGTTCTATTGTTTTGACACATTTAAAAGTGGGTGTTGCGATAATTTTGTCTATTATTTCTTTATGTTCAGTTACCGATCCGGAACATTCCGATCTTGCCTGCCGGATAGAACATGAACTGGCGTTCCATCTTTCCGCGGATCGGATTGTATTCGTAGTTAACCCCTACGCCGACCCTGAAGCCGCTGTCGTTCACCTTGAATTCGAATGCTCCGCCTACGTTTGTATGGTTGTAAAACGGGTTCATCAGCATATGTGGGTTGTTTCTTTCGTTGTGATCGTAAAACGTATATTGTCCCCATCCTCTCACTGTCATCCAGTCGGTCACGTCATAGCTGGCCATCGCATTGAACCCGCCCATGAATTGGGGGGAAGGATTGAACGGGGTGAAATAGCGTCCGCCGAAAGCGCCTCCCGACAGGGAGAACCGGTCGTATGTCCATAGTAGTTCCGTGTTGATCCGGGTAAGACCACCGATGCCGGGCCATGTGTATTGTTGTCCGCTTGTGATAAAGGCCACTTGTTCGCTGACGGGGATGATCGATACTTCATGGAAATCCAATGCCATCGGCGAAACACGTCTTAACATCGGTGTGTAAGGATTGAAGAAAGGCTGGTAGGCAGCAGATGAAATAATCATGTCCATCGGGCGCTCCTGTTCATATGCGGATTGGACCGGAAGATCGGGAATGAATTCACGCAACTTGGCTTCGATCAGTTGCCTGTCCGATGGCGTGAAACTTTTGTATGTGAATTTGGGCAGGTTCAAGTCGAAAACCGCCCGTTTGGGTACTGCCACCATTCGTCCTTCTTTGGTTCTGATCCAAGTCAGATCAGATTGTGCTTGCAAACATAATGCGCACAATAACAATATGATTAAACTAATTCCCCGCTTCATACAACAACTCATTTAATTTCTGCGAAGATAAAAATAAATTTAGATATTTGTGTATAAATAATGAAGATCGGTGCAACTATCCGGAAATCTGTTTCATCATGTAATCAGAGAGTAGCAAGTATTTATGGACGAACAACTGTTAATCGACGGATGTAAGCGTGGCGAAGCATTGGCTCGTAAAGAATTATATGAACTGTACGCACCTGCCATGATGAGCGTGTGTGTCCCGGTCAATTTGGTGATTAATTTGTGGGACAATCCGGATTGGAATGTGTACGTCTCCGGGGGGGCAGCATGATAGAGAAAGGAGTGCGCTTCGAGTTTTGAAAATCAATGGTATAGTATAAACTATTATGTGCTTCCGCTTGTTATATTTTATAGTTACTTAAAAAAATAGGCGATGAAATTCTTTATTGACACGGCTAATCTGGATCAGATCCGGGAAGCAAATGAATTGGGTGTACTAGACGGTGTTACCACCAACCCTTCTCTGATGGCGAAAGAGGGTATCAAGGGAGTAGAAAACCAGCGTAGACATTACATCAAAATCTGCGAAATGGTGGATGGGGATGTGAGTGCCGAAGTGATTGCCACAGACTACGAAGGCATGATCAAGGAAGGTGAGGAACTGGCCGGACTAAATCCGCATATCGTAGTGAAGGTCCCTTGTATAGAAGCCGGAATCAAGGCAATCAAGTATTTTTCAGGTAAAGGCATCCGTACGAATTGTACGCTTGTCTTTTCTCCGGGACAGGCATTGTTGGCGGCCAAAGCGGGTGCGACGTATGTTTCTCCTTTTGTCGGCCGTTTGGACGACATTGCGAGTGACGGAATCGAACTGGTGCGTAAGATTGTTGAGATGTACGATTACTACGATTACGAGACGCAGGTGCTGGCAGCCTCCATCCGTTCTACACAGCATATCATTCAGTGCGTGGAAGCCGGAGCCGATGTGGCAACCTGTCCGCTTTCTGCTATCAAAGGCTTATTGAAACATCCGCTTACCGATAGTGGCTTGGCAACTTTCCTTGCCGACTATAAGAAGGTGAACGGATGATTTTCTTCCTTTTTTTATTCACTCTTTAGGCTTTTTACCGGGTTGCTCGAAGCTGCCCGGTAACTGTGCCATCCTACCGTTAGTAATGTGATGGCCAGGACGATGTCTCCGCCCATTAGGAAATAGAGTGGGGAAATGCTTATCCGGTTGGCGAAACTTTCCAGCCAACGGTTCAGCAGTACCCAGGCAAGAGGTGTTGCAATCACGAATGCCACTGCTATCCATTTGACGAACTGTCGGATCAGCAGTAACATGATGCTTCGTGTGCTGGCTCCATTCACCTTTCGGATGCCGATCTCTTTGGTCCGCTGTTTGGTCGCGTACAAAGCCATTCCAAACAGGTCGAAGCAGGTCAGGAGGATACTGATGATGGAATACATCAGCAATAAGTTCGCCATATCGGTCGTCCTGCGGTTGCGTTGCATGAATACTTCGTATACATCTATATAGGTGAAGTATTCATTAGGGTTTACCTTTTTCCATACCGCTTGTAACGTTTCCATCCCTTCCTTTTTCTGTTTTTCATTCAGTCTGACATAGAGTGTCCGGTAGTGTTGGTTGCCGGCGTTATTGAGATAGATCAAGGAAGGCATCGCTTCTTCTTCCAGCGTATTGATATATAGGTCGCTGACAATCCCGCAGATTGTACATGCCTGTTTTGGATCCCCGGCCAGAACATTTTGGAAGGATTTGTCATACCGGCTGACCAGTTGGCCGACAGGGTTTTCGCCGGCCGGGATCAGTATGTCCGCATATCTCCGGTTTATGTAGACTGGTTGGTCATATTTCTGCATGGCTTCCCGGGGAGCCAGTCCTTGGTGGATTTGTAGGTTCAGGGTTTGCAGGAGATCTTCTTCGCCCATGTATTGGACCGACGAATAGTAGGATTCTGATCCATCTTTGTTTTCAACAATGATCTGTTGGAGCCAGGCGAAGAGGAGGGAACCTCCGGCACGTGTGACGGAGACTATTTCCGGTCTGTTCTTCAGTTCGGCTGCGAATGTGTTGACATCCAGTTTCCCTCCTTTCCAGCTTCCGATTTCGATTAGATTGCGGTAGCATTCGCCTTTCTTTTGTGTCAGTTTCAATTGTGCATGGATGGTGAGTGTTCCGATAACCAGCCCGATGGAGATGATATACTGCATGACGGAGAGAGCGGTGACGACCTTTCTTTTTTTGTTTCCGGTGAAGAACATGCGGTAGTTGCTATCCGTCAGGTTGGCGATTTTCCGGCTCATGTAGCAAGCTGGGATAACGGACAGGATTAGGATTAGTCCGCAGATAACGGGTAGCACCTGCCTGTTCAGAAAAAATCCGGTGGTGATCCTTCCGGACATGATCCGGTTGAAAACGGGGATCAGGTCGTGGGCGATCAGCAACGAGAGCAGGAAGGCGATGCCGACCGTGAGGAATGTATCCAGAAACAATTGGTAGTTCATCTCTGCTTGTGTGGCTCCCATCAGCTTTTGTGTGTGTATGATCCGTATCTGTTGAAGGATCCGGGAGAAACTGAGATTGATATAGTTAGAGCAGGCGATCAGCAGGATCAGTAAGGCTGATATCAGCCCGATGAGTAACAGCGATTGCTGGGAACGGGCGATATAAGGAATCGATTCCTGCGTATAGTGTTGGAAATAGGATTCTTGCAAGGTATAGAAATAGTATCGCCCTTTCTCCTGTTGCAGGGTAGGGACTCCGTCTGCTTTGATCTTTTGGGCGAATTGTTCTTTGTCGAACGAGGGGGGAGACTTTCAAAAGGGCGACTCCTCCACCGTAATAGTCTTGTCCGATACCGGTGAGCATGTCGAATTTGAGGTAGGACTGAGAATGTTCTTTCAATACGGCAGCAATTTGGAAAGGGCGGGAAAGGGGTGTTGTTTCGTCCTCATAACGTATGCCTCCGTCCGCCAGGTCTATTTGGACAATCTTTCCTACCGGGTTTGTTTTTCCGAACAGTTTCCGGGCACATGATTCGCTTAGCGCGGCTTTGTCCGGGGAGGCAAGGGCGTCATGCAGGTTGCCGTGCAGTACTTCATATTCAAAGAAGCGGGCAAAAGTAGTGTCTGTTATGGTAATCAGGATTGGGTCGTATTTTTTATCCCCTATGGTGACGGAGTTGCAATCGATTGAGCCGAAGCGCAGATAATCTTTCACTTCCGAATATTGCTCTTTTAGTTGAATCGGGATCTTTCCAACAATAAAAGATACCTTTTCTCCTGACTTCAGCGGCGAATCCTGGGCCATATAGACGATCTTTTCTTTGTTCGGATTATCAGCCTCGATGTTGAATTCATATATGACGAAGGCTGCCAGCAGGTTTGTACAGGCAATCCCGATTGCCAAGCTGACAATCGAAATAATGGAAAACGTTTTATTGCGCCACCAACTACGGAGGACCAGTTTGAGTGCTACGGCTTTCATGACTTTTGTTTTAATACGGATCAAAGCTATCCCCTTTCTGTGGATGTCGCAAAGGATAGTTCTTTTTTCTTCGGGAAACCGAAAATTTGTCTAATTATTGGACAATGGGACCGTCATAGAGTGAAGGGAAATGTTTAGGTGTAACTTGTTTTCGACAATGTCGAGAATATATGTAACATTGTGGGGAACAAATTACGTTTGATTGCGGATTTCTTGATAGAAAATATAATTTTGTAATCAGAAAAAATGAAACTATGCTGGATGGGAAAATAATTCTTGTGGATGATAACGAAGCGGTGTTGAAAACATTGAAAATGATTCTGGCACGCGAGTTCAAGACGGTAGTAGGAGTGTCCGTGCCGACACTTTTGCCGGCTTTGTTGCGTGAGGGCGATGTCGATATTGTTCTGTTGGATATGAATTTTGTGACCGGACGGCAGGATGGAAGCGAGGGCTTGTTTTGGCTGGATCGGATTGTGGGGCGTCCCGATCCGCCGCAAGTGGTCTTGATCACGGCCTTCGGAGATATTGAACTGGCGGTTTCCGCCTTGAAAAGGGGAGCGGCTGACTTTGTTGTCAAACCGTGGGATAACGAGAAGCTGGTAGCGATTTTACAAGGGGCTTTCCGGCGCAGGCGGAAGGTGCGGACAGAAGCGGCTTCGATGAGGCGGATATCGGCTGAGGAGGAGAAGGGGCAGGTTGTTTCCCTTTTGGTCGGGTCTCTATTAAAGAAATACGCACAGGCGTATGGAAAACAATTGCCGGTTGTCACTTCCGGCGGATTGGATAAACTCTCCGGTCTGATCCGGCAAGGGGATCTTTCGGCTTTGCAACAAACAATCGAGCGGGCAGTCTTGTTGACGGACTCGTCTTCGCTGGGGGCGGACGATTTCCATATCGAAAAAACAGCTTCCGCATCCCGTCCGGTGACATTGGAGGAGATGGAGAAGCTGTTTATCAGTGAAGTTCTGCGCGAGAAGAACGGCAACCTGACACTTTGTGCCCAACAGTTGGATATCAGCCGGCAGACGCTATATAACAAGATACGGAAGTACGGTTTGTAGCCGGATAGACACCCTTATCGTACAACGATCATTACATAATCCCGTTCATGCACTTTCGGGTTATCCAGCAGTTCGACCAACTTCTTTTGCTTGGGCGAGCCGGTGCGCTTTACCAGTTCGCGCATCTCGGTGACGGTACGGAGCATGTACAGGCAATCGTCCGTTTGTCCGTCCGGCCAGAAAGGCATCCCGTCGTCTAGGTCGTTAATGAAGCCCCTGTTTTTGTCAGCCGGGAGCATGACCGTGCGTCCTTCTTCTTTCAAGTAGACCGCCTGGTGGGTCAGGCTCGGTTTGTAGTCATATTCCCAGCCGAGCCAGTTTGCGATGATTCGTCCCCCCTTTTGATAAAGGCCCATGAACAAACCTTTGGGGTTCTCGTAAAAAGTTTTCAACCACATTTTGCCTTTGGGAATTTTAGCATCTGCCATCTCTTTCAGGTTAAGCCCTTGCTCCCCGTAACGGATAGCGTAGAGCGGGGCGACGGTTTGCGGATTGCGTAATTGGTAGACGGTGTCGCAATAGGGCATCATGAAAGTCATCCGGTCTTGTCCGGTGTTCCAGTAAAACGTTTGGAAGAACGGAATGTTGTCGGTCATCGTGCGCGGGGCCAACTCCCCTTCTTTCAACCTGAATTTGCAGAGCGTATCGCCTTGGAGGTTGAACGTCGTGATTCCGTCCGGTTCTCCCGTTGCCTCACTTTGGTTACATAAGGTATAACCAGTGGAGGAGAAACCAAGTAGTTTGTCGTCGCGTCGACCGAGCGGATATTTCTCGATGGGGCTTTCGGGGAAGATGTAACTTTGGATCGTCAGCATCGTATCCAGTGGCGGCAAGACACTGATGCAGGGGATGCTGTCCGTCCCGGTTCTCCGCGTTTCCTGAGTCTTCCCGCTAAGGGCGACATACATGCGGGTGGTTTTCTTATCGTAAAACATGTTCTGCCCGTTCATCTCGTTGTTCCATTTATAAGCCAATGCCTTGAAGCCATACCGTTTGCTCGGAATACCTTGTTTCCGGTAGTAGATGCGCGGGTTGTTGAATGTGATAAAGGCATTGCTATCCGGTAGCTCGATTGCCTGGGTGACGGTGAACCGGGCATCTCCGACGGTATAGTATTCGATCTCGGAGGCGATCTGGCTCAACTTCAACGGAGCGGGTTTCCTGGAGGCTTGTTCCACATCTACGATTTTTACGGGTTCGGAACGGTCTATCTGGGCTTCCATCTGTGGGGCGGCCGGGATGTGCCGTGCTTTTTCTTCCGTCTGCTTGCATCCGGTCGTTATCAGTAAAACGGATAGGATACCTATGGTAAAAAGGTGCTTTTTCATCTTGAATCTGTATTTGTAGCGAATGTAATGATTTATTATGAGCCTGTTTAAATTTCCCTGAAATAAATTTTGCATAGCCTTCATCGGCCAGCTTTATCTCTTTATAGGATTATTTTGAAAAACAACTGTCATA
>UMFA01041342.1_pt1 | contig 10618 bp, 8 predicted proteins | sample 1964891 | NCBI WGS metagenome assembly UMFA01 (sample SAMEA4836034, study PRJEB28245) | human gut metagenome | biome: gut microbiome; material: fecal sample | place: Denmark | collected 2008
TCAATACGGACGGAAAGAAACAGCTTCCTAATATAGCGGATTGGCTGAGAAAGGAGGACCCGGATATCGTTTGCCTCCAAGAATGCCCCGTTGAATCGGCCCTGCGGATGGATTCTGTCGCCAAGACCTTATCGTTCCTACCGTATTATTGCTCTACCCGTTCGGCTACGAAAGCGGCGGGCAACGCTATTTTCAGTAAATATCCGATCCTTCGTTTTGAGTCTATCCTATACCCGGAGTCTAGCAATAAATCCTTGTTTGCCGTCATGGATATCCAAGGGGATAGTGTTCGTGTATTTAATAACCATTTCCAAACGACTAGCGTGAATGCCGTAAAGCCTCGTCTTTACCAAGCCCATGCAGAGGGTAAACAATTGGAGGAAACCGAGGCCGCCTTCCATATGGCTTTTCAGATGAAGAAGAATTTCGTGAAACGGGCGACTCAGGCGGATTATATCCGTCAGATGTTGGATGCCGGGGAGGGGCCCGTGATTATTTGCGGTGATTTTAATGATACACCGGCCTCTTATACGTACTGTACCGTGAAAGGTGATTTAACGGATGGGTTCCGTGACTGCGGCTCTGGTTTCGGGTACACCTTTCGTCAATTAAAGCGTATATTTCGAATTGATTACATAATTTATTCTCCTGATTTTAAGGGTGTAACTTATGATTCTCCTAATTTAGACTACAGTGACCATAAGCCCGTCGTATGGTTAGGATATGTTAATTAACACACCCAAAAGGATAGTTTTAGAACCTTTTTCAACTCATGCTGTTTTAATAGTGACTTATATATAAGCACAAATAATAGTATAAACTGTTTTAAACGTTAAAATGAGATGAAAAAGATTTTTCCTTTTTTTCTGTTAGTTCTTCTGTTGGCTTCTTGCCAAAAGGACCCGGACATGTCGAAATTGGACAATGATTTTCTGGTGTTCACGAATCACGATAAGGACGCGAAATTCGAATCGTTCACTACGTTCTACATTCCGGATAGTGTATTGGTTATCGGCACAAGCGAGAAACCTCAGTTCTGGACAGCCAATGAAGCAGACGATATTATCACTACATTGGTGAATAATATGGAAAGCCGCGGTTTCAAACGCACGCTAGACAAAGATAACGCCGACTTAGGTCTGCAAGTTTCTTACGTACAAAGTACTCAATATTTCGCTGACTACAACGATGGCTACAACTACCCGTACTGGTGGTGGAACTATCCGGGATATTGGAGTCCGGGTTACTGGGGACCGGGTTGGGGAAATTGGTATTACCCGTATCCTGTAGCGTATAGCTATAGTGTAGGTTCCTTGTTGACAGAGTTAGTGGATTTGGATACTCCTGCCGCTTCTAAGGCAGACGCTAAACTTCCGGTTCTTTGGACTGCTTACATGAGTGGCTTGTTGTCTGGTTCCGATAAATTCGATACTCAGCTGGCTGTTCGTGCTATCGAGCAAGCATTTGTACAATCTCCGTACGTAAAGAAATAATAATTCGAATGATTAAAAGTTTGAGATTCTATGAAAAAGATAAATAAATCAATCAAGTTAATCGCTTTACTCGTAGTTTGTATGGCGATGCCTACTCTGGCTGGCGCCCAGGTTTTGAAAAACGCGTATTTCAATGTAGACTGGCAAATCAACTCTCCGTTCGGTCAAGACTTTTCTAAGAAGACCAGCGGTTGGGGTGCTCACGCTGAGGGTGGTTACTATGTGATTCCTAATTTCGCTATAGGTGCGTTCATCTCTTATCATACAAATAATGAGTATGTGGACCGCCAGACGATTCCGGTAAACTCAACATCCGTGATCACTTCCGATCAACAGCATTCTATCTTCCAGTTGCCTTTTGGTGCGGCTTTCCGTTATAACTTCGCTCCGGAAGGACAATTCCAACCGTATGTTGGCGCTCAGTTAGGTGCTAGCTATAGTGAGATGTCTACCTACATGAACGTGTTGAAGGTTTACGATCGTAACTGGGGATTCTATGTAGCTCCCGAGATCGGTATGACCGTGTACTTCACACCTCAGAAACAGATCGGCGTACATATGGCCGCTTATTATAACTACGCTACCAACAAGGGTGATGTCCTCAGCTATCATATCGATGGTTTGAATAACTGGGGTATCCGCTTAGGTCTAGCGTTCTGATAGACAACGTTTGTTCTTTTAAGTGTTTTATGTAGTTTAGGGAAACGGAGGGCAGTGAATGTCTTCCGTTTCTTGCTTTTATAAGATCTGTAGTTTCACCCCGAATGAAAGGCTTAAATAATCTTTTGGCTTCAAGTAGCTGTTGCCGATAGCGTTTATTATATACAAATCGCAAGTGCTTAACTCATAGAAGAAGCTGATGGATTTATGCCAGCTACTATTTGGATTCAGTTTGAGTGTGATCCGCTCCCCGATAAAGATATGGTTACGGATGCGGGTGGAGAACCAATAATATCCCGGGGGATACTTATTCGGTTGCTTGGCCCAGAAATCCCGGTCAAATAGGAAATTTACGTAGATACCGCAACAAAGAGGCTCGAAAGATACTTTTTCTCCCAGATCGATATTCCAAGGAAAATAGTTTTGTTTCAAGGTGAAAGTCACGTTTGCGTGATCATTTGCGTTGCGGGGGACGATACCCAGCAACATATCCGTTTCCCAATGATTCCGGTAATAATTCCAACCGGTACCCACGGATAGCATCGCCATGGAACCTGCGAATTGTACTTTTGTATAGCGGGGGATGACCCGTTGCCATGCGTTCTCGTACCGTTGCACTCGTTTCGTGTATTTATCCTCTTGCGCATGGAGTGTAAGGGAAAAGACACAAGTTAAGAGGAGAAGCTTAAAAATTGACCACTTCATACATATAATCGTCAGGGGTTAAGGTAAAAAGAAGATAACTTCGTTTGGCGATATTGGCGCAACCGTAGTAGATAATGCCATCCTCAAACAAATCAGCTGCCGATACGCAATGATTATGTGCATGCAAGCAGAACATTAAAGATGGTAATGTCTTGATATAAAGTTGGAACACGTCTTTCACGTTATTGTCGAACTGTTCGTTCCCGGGAGGGGCGTGCATGACTACGATCGTGCGTTTATTACGGGTACTATCCGCTATCTCATTCTTTAGGAAATTAAAATCGGGTACCGGATGGGAATAATCATACTCGATAGCGTTCGTATTGAGGCATACGAATTTCACGTCGCTCACGACAAACGAGAAGTTCTCATTCCCAAAGATTTTACGAAATACTTGGTCGCCATTACCGATCACGTCGTGATTACCGATCAACCCTACGTAAGGCACTTTTAGTTTGGACAAGATATCATCGTTCCACTCGAATTCCTTCTTTAAGCCGAACTCCGTATAATCTCCTCCATGGATAATGAAATCGATGCTATCTAATTGATTAACGTACTTGACGAAATCTTCCGTCTCATTATAACTCCGCTGGGTATCGCCCATAAAAATAAAACGGATCGTGTCCTTCCCTTCGCAGACTTTCTCGATACGCTCGATATTGGTCGGGTTGATCTCCCGGGAAGTATCGGAATCCAGACGACCGTCATACGGATGATAGTCGATTAAGTCGCAAGCCGTGAGGAGTGTAGCGGCAGAAAGCCATATGTATTTCTTTAAAAACATAGCATCCTAACTTTTTTATATGCAAAGTTAGGATGCTATCAGTACCAAAAAAGGTCATTTCTGAGCTTATACTGGTCTAAAATGTATATTCTATAAAGCGAATACTTGCTTTATTTCCGTGAAGTCGGATAATACGATATCGGCAGTCTCATTTCCTTTATAAGCGCTCCAACCAATACTTTTTAGCCAGATTGTCTGGCATCCGATCCGGGTGGCGGGGACGATATCCTTATCATAGGAATCACCTACGACAACAATCTCGTCGGCGGGAAATCCCAGTTTATCCACTCCTAATCGGAAGATCGCCGGGTCCGGCTTACGGATACCTACGACCGCCGATTCCACGATAGCGCCGAATAAATGATCCAAACCGAAATCTTTCAACACGGATTCTATGTTCCCATAAAAGTTCGATACCAATACCAATGGGTAACGTTCCGCTAATTGCTCCAGAATGGGGCGGGCGCTATCGATTGCCTTCCGGGCGTATTCGTAACACCAATCCGCTAATTGTTCCGGTAACTCCGGGGTAACCGCCTCGGCGGATAAATGCCCATTCTCTTTCAGCCATTGGATTTGTAAATCGCTTTTCAAGCGCAGCATATCCAGAAACGTATGATGAGGCTTCACGATCGGATTCTTTCCAAGCGTTCTTTCTCCATGTACATAAGCATCACGGAAGACCGCTTTGGATACGGGAACCTTCAAGGCCTCATACGCCATCCAGATCACCTCAGCCCAGTGCATGCCGTTACTGTCTATCGTTCCGCCGTAATCAAAGAGGATTCCTTTTACTTTGTCTAATTTGAACATAATCGAATGGGATAAAAACGTTATAATTGTTTGCTGAAATCTTCACAAATATGCTCATGCTTTTTGATCATATAGAGCAACATCGAGTTTAATACGGTCAGCTCGAATACGAAATACAGCCAAGGCATGTCGATGAAAAGGCTGACAAACAAAGCGATCACCCGGGTATTGAATGATAGCATATTTGTATATTTCATCAACGGCAGACTCTTTGTTCGAAAAGCCTTACGGAACCATTCCGGCGCTTGTCCGTTGTATTTCTCACGGATGATGTTCATCATGTGTTGGAATTTAGGTGTCCATGCTTCTTGACCTACCGTATAATTAATGTAGAAGGTCTCGAACAATTTATAGATAAAGTCATGTTTCCAACTCATCTTCTTATAATTCTCCTTCAATTGGGGAGAGTGGGAGAGCTCGCTACCCGATTTACCTTTCAAGAACAACAAGTGAATATTGCGATAATAATCCGCCATGGCCGCTTGCTTGCTATGGAAGAATCCCGTCGTAGCCGCCAATAGCCAGATCCATATTCCCCATTCCGGCGTGAGGCGTAAGCAGATTGCCGCGTAGATAGCGATAAACCAGAAATCGCCGGCGGCACCGTCCAAGATACGTCCCAAGGCACTTTTCTGTCCGGTCATACGGGCCAATTGTCCGTCTGCGCTATCATATGAGTTTGCCCAGATTAACAGTAACATGCCGATCACGTTGATAGCGAGGCTCTGGAAATAGAAACAGATACCTGCCGTTATGCCGATAAAGATGCTGGCGATCGTGATACTATTGGGCGATACCCCCAATTTATTAAAGAACAAAGCCCATTGGTAGCCAATAGGACGATAGAAATGAATATCGATAAACTCCTCGGTGTCCAAAGATTTTAAGGTTGACTCCAGACTGGGAGTAGACTTAGTCTCACTCATGATTGATTTTGTTAAAACGATTTAGATGTGTTCTCGCATAAGATCCCAGATACGACGTGCGATGTTTGGAGCCGCTTCTTCCCGGCAAGGGGCGAAACTAGGCCAATCATTGAAATCGATAATCCGCATGACACCATCCTCGGAGACGATGCAATCTCCCCCGTAAATATGTATGTTCAATACCTCCGCAGCCTTGTGGCAAAGTAGACGAAGCTGCGCTTCGTCGAAGGGGATCCCCTTCGCTGTACCATTGATAACTTCTAAACCAAATTTACTATGATGCATGTTCGATGGATAGAACCAATAAAAGAAATCAGTCCCCGCTACCCCATAAAATTTCACCAAGTCGCCTACCAGATGCTCATTGATTACCGCCGACGGGATACCACGGATGGCGTATTCCTTCAGTATGCTTCTCGCCTCTTCCGGATTTCTTACGTAGGTGACGTCTTCCCTATGAATGGCGTGGAAATCTCCCCGTTTGATCCAGCAATTAAAGAAACCGGCTTTTTCTAGGGCTTCTGTCGGATCCTCATCTGTCCGTAAGATTAAGCTTTCCGGATGGGAGATATGGTTGGATAATAGGAGGCGGGTCATTTTCTCACGAGTACAATTCTCGATCCCGTAACCCGAGTTCACCACGAAATAATTTTTATCCTCTAGTTCTTGCAGCTTATGGATGGACTTCCAGTCTCTTACCATATTAAAGATACCCTTTTCCTTCGGGTCTTGTAGCAGCAGATCCGATTCGATATATTCGTTTACATCGCATCCCAATTTTCGTAAATGCTGGGCTGTCAAGGCGAAGATCGCCGCGTCGTTGCCGATATGATTGGGGGAGAATTGATTTCCTCTGCGGATACCTGCTAAAGTTAATTTACTCATTGTTAGACAGTATTCTTTATGACTTTAAAAATGATTCGGCTTTCAAAATGTCATCGGCGTGATCCACGTCGATGATCTTGCTGAAAGGATAGGCCTTTAGCCTCAACCCCTCGGCGATGAGCTGCCGTTGATAATTGCGCATTCTCGACATTCCCTGCGAGATGGCGTTGTTCAATACACCCAGAGCCGGACGCCTCAAGCAATAGATACCTCCCGATATGTAACGGCAATCACCGTCTGCCTGATCTAGGAAATTCCGGATGTAAAGTTCGTTGTCTGTTTCTACATATAAGGGTTTCTCGTCATCAATAAAATCAGTGACGGCCATCAATCCGTCCAGTTTATCCTCTTGGATGAACTGTTGGATATAGCCGCTGAACTCTTCTTCCTTGAAAATCGTGTCTACAGTAGTTAAACAAATCTTATCACCGTCCAGATAATGACTCAGCTCGTAGAAGCTGTGCATAGAGCTGGGGGTGGATTTTACCAATAGGTAAAAGGGTATAGGTAGTCGCAGGGCCTTCAGGTAATCCTGTACCTCGGTCATCTCCTCGTTTACGATGATACTGATAGAGGTTGCGTTATTTTTCAAAAAAACGTCTATCAACCGGTCTATCAGAGCGACACCGTTGAGTCTAACCAGAGGCTTTGGCCACTTAACACCTTCTTGCGCCAAGCGGGAGCCTTCGCCGGCGGCAATGATCGCGTAATCCATAACTTTTATTAGTTCAAATAATAATTTTGCAAAGTTACGAGATTTCTGAGATAGTTTTAGGCTATATCGTTGATATAATTGGTCAAAATTTCTATAAATTAGGACTATTTGACTAGAACAACAAAGACGTTATAAAGAGCTTGAATGTTTTTTTGAAAATAATTATCGTTTTATAGTTGCTAATTCAAATAGAATGCTTTCCTTTGTGCCATGAACAAAAGATAGTTTGTATAGCTCTTTTATCTTTTAGCATTTATTCATCAGCGATGATAATACTTTCTTTTAGAGATTGACTTCACCAACCATCCTTGTTTTATTATTAATTTTTATTTTTTTATATCATTTTCGTATGAATATTTACATTGGAAACCTGAATTATCGGGTAAGAGAATCAGACTTACAACAGATTCTGGAAGAGTATGGTGTTGTAGACTCAGTTAAAATCATTGTTGACCGTGACACAAAACGTTCTAAGGGCTTCGCTTTCGCTGAGATGCCTAACGCTGCAGAGGCTCAAAAAGCTATCGAGGAGTTGAACCAAGCTGAGTACGAAGGTCGTCAGATGGTTGTTAAAGAAGCTATCCCTAGACGTTAAATTTTAGAAGAAAGAAATTTTTAAAATAAGACGAAAAAGCGGGGAAACGAGGTGAAAACTTCCGTTTCCCCGCTTTCTTTTTTCAGTGTATTTTGTTTATGTTCGCGAGAAATTTTAAGAGTGATGAAGAATATAGGTGTTAGGAGTCTCATTGTGGGTCTTTGCTTGATGGGATTGGGGAGTTGGTCTCCCTCGCTGAAGGCGCAGATCGCGGATCGTGTCTATAAGACGGATTATCATATCGACCCGGAGAAAGCCCGGGAGTTGTCCGTGGAGTTGGATAATATTAGCTTCTTCAAGGATAACGAGTATACGGGTAAATTTACCAAAGGGTATTCGTTGCCGGGGCTTTGGGTACAAGGCAAAGCGGTTTATTATCCCTTGCGGAATATCAAGTTGGAGGCGGGTGTCCATATGTTGATCTATCATGGGGCGAATAAATATCCGAGCATGGCTTATCAGGATATCGCTTATTGGAAGGGAGACCAATACCAAAAAGGGGTACATGTGTTGCCCTATTTCCGGGCGCAGATGGCCCTCTCGGATCATGTGAACATCGTGCTGGGAAATATTTACGGCGCTTCCAACCATAATTTGATAGAGCCTCTTTATAATCCGGAGTTGAATTTGACCTGCGATCCCGAGGCGGGCTTGCAGTTGTTGTATGACTCGAAGGCTTTCGACTTGGATGTGTGGGTGAACTGGCAGAGCTTTATTTTCCGGGAGGATGTGCATCAAGAGGCGTTTACCGTCGGGATCTCTTCGCGGGTAAAGTACAACGACCCGGCTTCCCGTTTCCATTTCTATACGCCGGTGCAAGGATTGGTGCAGCATAGGGGAGGCGAGATCGACACGATCTTCAACAATTCCGTGCAAACCTTGATGAATGGCGCGATCGGTGTCGGAGGTGTATGGAATACCGGACATCGTATTTTCAAGAACTTGAATGTGGAACTGGATGCTACCGGTTATTATCAGCAAGCGGGAGAGATATGGCCTTTTGACAGCGGATATGGCTTGTATGCCCGTGCTTCCGCCGATATCTATGATTTCCGGGTGAAAACGTCGTATTGGACCTGCAAGGATTTCATCTCTATGTTTGGTAGCCCGTTTTTTGGGGCGGCCTCGATGATTGATGAGGGGGTTACGTTCGACCGTCCGCAAATGATCTATCTGGGGGTGGAATATTCCCGGCAACTAGCGAAGGGTTTCTCGATAGGGGTAGATGTGGACGTTTTTCATCATCTCTCCGGAGATATGAATGATGCGGATGGAGTAAAACAACCGATGGGAAACGCCACGAGTTTTACGGCAGGGGTTTACATGCGTATCAATCCGTCTTTCTTGATTAAAAAATTCTGATCATTACCTTCATAGAAAAACACAGTAGTATTCGATTGTGAATACTACTGTGTTTTTCTATGAATACTATTGTGTTCAGCCGTGAATACAATAGTGTTTTTATTCAATTACTAAATCAATCTTTTTCAGTGTCTTATCGTCCGAGGAACCTCCATATAGGATTTGGTATTTACCCGGGCGAACCTCCATGGTCTGCGTATTGTCATTGAAGGATTGGAAAGCTTTCGGTTCCAATTGGATGCTAACCGGTTGTTCGCTGCCAGCCTTCACGTTCACACGTTTGAATGCTTTCATCGCTTTTAGCGGTCCGGCAGGATCGTTCGGGTTCTTGATGTAGATCTGAGCGACCTCGTCACCATCCATCTTGCCTGTATTGGCGATATCGAAGGAGAGGGTAACCGATTCGTTGGAAGCGATCTTATCCTTTGACAACTTAGCGTTCTTATAATCGAATGTTGTATAGCTCAAGCCATAACCGAACGGATAAAGCGGAGTCTGCGTCATGTAACGATAGGTACGGCCCTTCATGCTGTAATCTTGGAAGTCCGGAAGCTGGTCTACGGATTTATAGAACGTGATCGGCAAGCGTCCGGCCGGGTTATAGTCTCCGAATAAAACGTCGGCCACGGCTGTTCCACCTTCTTGTCCGCCATACCAAGCGTTCAAGATAGCGTTTACATGATCGTTCTCCCAGTTCAATGCCAATGCGCTACCCGTACATACCACGTATACTACAGGCTTTCCGGTGGCTACCAAGGCTTTGACCATTTCCTTCTGTACGGCCGGGATCTCGATATTCGTGCGGTCGCCTTTCCGGAAACCTTCAGCGTCTACCGGCATTTCCTCACCTTCCAGACGTGGAGAGATACCACCTACGAATACGATGACATCAGCGTCTTTAACCTTGCTGGCCGTAGCTTGGAAATCTACGGGTGTGCGTACGCCTACCGTAAAGTTCAGGTCAGCGCTACCCGTGCGTTGCATATATTCGATCTTTATGGGATATTTCTCACCTTTCTTAGCGTTTAGCGTATAGAGTTTTTCCGCTCCATATTCGTTTTCCCATACTTCGGCGACTTTAGCCGTATCGATATACAGGCGGAATGCGTCGTTTCCGGATAGTTTGAACTCGACCGGACCATCTATCGGAGACTCGAACTCGCCCGTAAAGCGAGCCGTGAAGTTTGTCAAGTTTACGTTCGGGGCGAATTGGGTGTTACCTCCGGTGGTATAATGAAGCTCTTTCGCTAATCCCTTGTAGGCGGGGGTACCCTCGAACTCGGTATTGTTGAAGAATTCGGAGGCGAAGCCTTGTCCCGCCGTGGAAGATACGTGGCTACCTAGGTCTGTCACGACAAAATCGGCGGTATGGTTGCAACCCAGCTCGTAGATAACCTCTGCGTTCGGGACTTTATTGCGGATACCTTCCATGATCGTGACGGTCTTGGTCGGGAAGCCGTTGTAGTTGGCCCATAGCATGGTCGAGTCCGCTGCGTTCGGTCCGACTACGGCGATCTTCTTGATATTCTTGTCCAGAGGAAGCATATTATTCTTGTTCTTCAACAAAACGATACTTTTACGTGCCATATCCAGTGCCTTGGCGATATGCTCCGGGCTCTCGACTACGCTGTAAGGTATTTTAGAATAAGGAACCCGCTCGTCCGGATCGAACATACC
>UMFA01003547.1_pt1 | contig 10511 bp, 4 predicted proteins | sample 1964891 | NCBI WGS metagenome assembly UMFA01 (sample SAMEA4836034, study PRJEB28245) | human gut metagenome | biome: gut microbiome; material: fecal sample | place: Denmark | collected 2008
AGCAAAAACGGAAGTGGATAAAATGGTTTTAAGTAAATTCATAATGTATTTTATCGTTTCTTTATTTATTCTGCTGGATATTCAATATGAACATTCTAAAGTTTCACCTCAATTGCCGTACCGGTATAATTCACCATCTTTCCTCCCTTCAATGGTTTATCGCCTTCTCCTGATCTATGATTTACGAGAACTACTTTGAACTTCCTCTTTTCCAACATTCCGGGATATCTTCCTTCACGGTCGCTGATGTGCAAAGTACGGTTACTATCATCCCAACGGAAAGTGATAGTAGAATAAACTCCCTTTTCATAATTGTAATTATCGTTCTCATCCTCATAAAGAATAAAAGTTGCATTAGCACCCGGATAAACACGAATCTCCAGGTCATCCCAACTTTTTTCTGTGGCATACTGCACCGCAGGCCCCCAAGGAATTATAGAACCGGCACGGATATAAACAGGCATGATATCAATAGGTACTTCACGCTGTATGGTTTGGCCACCAGCCAACTTTGCCCCAGTCCAGAAATCAAACCAGTTACTTCCCTCAGGCAAATATACATCCGTTTTCTCTATTTTCCGCATATTTTTCTGATAACCATTCTGTTTTTTATCCTGCCATGTATAGAGAGAATCAGTTACCGGACGTACTAAAAAACTACGTCCGAACATATACTCCGTATCCATATCAAGTACTTTCTTGTCTTTCGGAAAATCCATCACCAAAGGACGAATAATACTGCCTGCCTTATTTGTTACTTCCCAAGTAGTACTATATAAATAAGGTAATAAGCGATAACGCAAATGGGTATATTTCTCCAATGCATCATAAGCCCAATCACCTTTATCGCCGAACTGATAGATCTCTACAGCAACAGGACTGGAATTATGAGAACGCATGATAGGTTGGAAAGCTCCCCACTGATACCAACGGACGTGTAACTCATGATAAGCAATATTATTAACATCATTATTATATTTCCAAGCAAAAAATCCTCCCAAGTCAGTGTTCCAGTAAGGAATACCACACAAAGAATAATTCAGGCCAGCTGCCAGTTGCTTGCGCATCACTTCCCAAGTAGAAACGACATCTCCACTCCATGAATGTGAAGCATAACGCTGCTGTCCCAAGAATGAAGAACGGGTAAGTAAGAATACCCGCTTGTCGGAAGTAGTAGCACGCTGGTGCTCATAAACACCTTTATTGGACATCAAAGGAAAAGCATTGTGAACTCTTCGGAAAGAACCTAAATAAGTTTTTGTATCAAAATCTTTATCTTGAATCTCCAGATGATCGGGTTCGGTAGAATCCAACCACCAGCCGTCCATACCTAGATCAAAGATATTCTTTTTCATTTCATTCCAATAAATACTTCTTGCTACAGGATTGAACGGATCGTAAGGTTTCACTCCGGCTTTAGGCGGCCAAGTCTCAAAATGAAGCAAAGCATTCAGACTGTCCATCTTATGATACATCTCTGTCCACGGACCAAAAGAGGCCCATACAGAAATCATGATATGCGCATTCCGCTTGTGTATATAGTCAATCATTTCTTGAGGGCTTTTTATTCTTGGAGTACCATAACGTGCATCCGGATTCTCACCATTCGGAAGATATTTCATGTATTCTTTGTCGCCCATCTTATTAATATAGCGAGGATTCTGGAACTTCATGGAGTTCCAGTTAGAATCACATCCCCAATACTGCCAATCCTGAATGATTCCATCCAAAGGAACTTTCCGATCACGGTATTCATCAACCACTTCGCACAGTTCATCCGGACTCTTATAACGCTCGCGGCACTGCCAGAATCCAAGTGTCCACAGCGGATAAAGAGGAGCCTGCCCGGTCAAATCACGGACTCCGGCTATCACGCCGTCCGCATTGCTACCATAAATGAAATAATAGTCGGCACAATCGCCCACTTCAGAATCGAATGACATTTCTTGCGGATTATCCGTAAACATAGTTGGGGAATAATTGTCCCAATAAAGTCCGTAACCTTTCACTGAATGAATAAAAGGAATACAGATACTCATATTCTTGTTACGAAGAAAAAGTTTTTGATTGCGCTGATTCACTTTTCCAGTCTGTTGTTGCCCCAATCCATAAATCACTTCATCCTTATCTAATAAAAAAGCCTGCCGGACATTGTAAGAAAAAGTACCCGCATCATCAAACGGGGTGAACTGTGTTCCATAATCCTTGTCTTTTAACAACACCCTTCCGGTTGCATCATAGAAATTGATTCCACCTGTAGATGAATTTACCTCTACTTGTAATGCATCCGACTTTAAACGAATATACTCTTTATTCATTGCAAACTCCACAAAGGTCTCCTCAGGCTCTTTCATTACTACAAGGCTCTTCTTGTCATACGAACTTCCCTCCGGTGTCTTATAAACCCGGACAATGGATGGAGAATAAAATGCCACTTCAACATCCATACCTTGTACAGTAGTCTTAACTCCTTGCGATATTTTCTGATAGCTCTGTGCCTGGGAAAATAATCCCAGACAGAGGAGCAACAAAATTATTGAAATCTTTTTACTCATAATTCTTTCTAATTTAATGTAGAAAAGAAAAAACAACCTTTTCATCCTTAAAAAAACATCCAATAAATACTATTTAGAATATCCCGGATTCTGTTTCAGATTACTATTGGTCAACAATACTTTATTTGGAATAGGATACAGATTTTTGGTTTCATCACTCTTATCATGAGAGAACCAAGCTTTTGTAGTGAAGATGCCAAAACGAATCATGTCCTGACGGCGGCGTCCTTCCTGACAAAACTCCCAACCAAGCTCATCAAGGAAACGACCATATTTAATATCCGTTCCTCCATCATGTTCTGTCTTATAACTATCTCTCCGACCATAATCATATACACTTCCTCCCATCAGTTCCGCGTCTGTAACTTGCGCTTTTTCAGGTTCATTCTTGAAGGCGCGTTCACGTACCTGAGTCACCAAAGCACCTGCTCCCGATTTGCCCAAACGCATCAATGACTCCGCTTTCATCATCAATACATCCGCATATCGTAACAACGGCCAGTCATTGCTCAAACGGTTGGTTATACCGGTGGCATATTCAAATTTACCCCAACGGAACCCATCATCCACATCCGACTGATCAATAGAGGGGACATCTACCGTATAAATCAATGGTTTTCCATCAATACTACGCTTCAAGATTTCACCGGAATAGGTATATTGCTGACCTTGAATATAGTTATCCTCTAAACGTGCATCATCCTCATCAAAAGAATTAATAAACTGAGGCACTGCGCACACGCCTCCCCAAGGACGTGCAGTCAATTGGTAAGTATCTTGATTCTCAGGTGCTAAAGTGTACATATGAAAATCAAAATCATTCCATCCTGTCACATAAATTTCATCAAACGGCAATGCAAAGATAATTTCTTTAGAATTCTCATTATGCGTTACAAAAACATCCTTCTGATTATTCTCCAATGCATATTCTCCGGACTTCTCGGCATAATTAATCACGATATCACACTCGTCAATACATTTCTGCCATTGAGCAGTACCCGACCAAACTTCAGCATTCAAATACATTTTGGCCAGCAATGTATGAGCCGCCCACTTATTGAAACGTCCATAATAATAACCTCTCGGCGTTTCGGACAACAAATCCATATTCTCCGTTATTTCTTTCACAATAAAGTCAAAGACCTCTTTACGAGTAGACTGTTGCGGCAAAGAAGTATCTTTAAAATCTGTCACAATGGGCACATTACCATACAAATCAATCAAAATATAATAATATGAAGCCCTCAGTACTTTCAATTCGGCAATCAACTTTTCTTTCGTTTCTCCATCCACACTGATCACACCTTCTTCTATCTGAGATAAAATACGGTTACAGGTATTCACACCATTGTACGTACGTTCCCATCCTTGAAGCACACCGTCATCCTCGGTAGTCCAAGTATGCTGATGCCATCTTTTATAGATATAACCGTCTACCCATCCAATACCATCACGGGCAGGAAGAACATCTTGATCCGCACACAATTCCTGTGCACGAACCACTCCGTTCCATTGCAGCAACGTTTCACGCCAAGGTATATAAGCGGCATTTACCAGATAACTGACATCTTCCTCCGTTTTCGGTACGTAATCCTCAGACACTACCTGTCCATAGCTCTCATGCAGTAAATCAGTACAAGCTGTATTTCCCAACAATGCGGCTGTCATCAGTCCCATTGTCCATAATTTTATATTTGTTTTCATCTTCAATTCCTTTTTAGTTCATTAAAATTTCACATTAACGCCGAAAGTAAATGAGCGCACACTCGGATATCTGTCACGTGTATCATACCCCGGAGTCAAACCATCTGTTGATACTTCCGGATCAATACCTTTATATCCGGTTATAGTCAAAGCATTCAATACCGAACCATAAATACGGAGTGACTTTATATATTTACCTACCTGACCGAAGCTATATCCCAAAGTGATATTGTCAATCTTCCAGTAGTCACCATCTTCTACATAATAGCTATTGAATTCCGGTTCCACTTCCGGACTCAACGTATGCTTGCCAAATACCAAGTCATTCACAGACTTCAAACGATTTTCAAAACGGCTGTTTTTTACATTCTCATAATTCATACGTCCACCATTGATTATCTGGAAACCAAACGCGCCACGCATCGTCACATTCAAGTCGAAGTTTTTATAACGAAGAGTATTGTTCCATCCCGCATACCATTTAGGAAGACCGTTACCAATAACATGCTTATCTTCGGGAGCATGAGTAAAATCTTTATAGTTCACCAACTCACCATTCCTGTCTTCGTAGATCCAACGACCTTCACTGTCCACATCTACTACTTTAAAGCCATAAAAATTACCGATGCTTTCACCTACCTGTACTCTGTGAGAATCGGCTACCTGACCGGAGTATTCCACTGTACCCGTATTAAAATAGTCATAATCCGACTTAAAGATGCTGCCAGACAAACTGATTAGCTTATTAGAGTTCAAAGAGAATGTTCCGGTAGTGCTCCATTCAAAATCTTTATTCTGAACAGGAACCACAGTTACCAACACTTCCACACCACGGTTTCTCATTGTACCCCCATTGGCCATCGTCTTATTATACAAGTTCGGAGGAGTCGGTACTCCATATTCGTATATCAAGCCATCCACATCACGGTTATAATAATCAATAGAACCGGACAAACGGCCACCCCATGAAACGAAGTCCAAACCAATATTGGTTTCTTTCTTTTCCTCCCATTTCAAATCAGGATTCGGATTGGATGCCGGAACAATGGTCTGTACCCAATTCCCATTTACAAAAGCATACGAGCCGTATTTCAACATAGCCACCCCCAGGAAAGGATCTTTAGGCTGTGAACCCGTCACACCATATCCCACACGAAGTTTCAAATCATCAAATATCTTCTGATTCTTCATAAATGCTTCTTCGGTAATTCTCCATCCTACAGATATAGATGGGAAAAGCCCCCATGCATTATCAGTACCCCATAACTGGCTGGCTCCTTCATAACGAAGAGCTCCCATCAACAAATAACGATTCTTGAACGAATAGGTAGCCCGCCCAAAAAAACCTACAAATTTGATCGGAGTTTTCTTTGAGCCGATATTCGCTTTACCGTCTTTCAAAGCAGAACCAATGCCAATATTATGCCATCCGCCAAAATAATCATCCTGAAAACCATAGTTATCAATCCAAAGCTCTTCAAAGTCTGTTTCATTGTAGCTATAACCACCCAAGACACTAAATTTATGCGCACCGATTTCTTTGTTATATTGTGCAGTAAGTTCCATCAACTTCTCCATCTTGGTATAAGCACCTACCGAAGACCAACCAGCCAATCCATCACGCAAAGCAGAAATATGGTTCAAAGTTTCACCGTAGCCACGGTTCATATTGTCACGAATATAAGAGAATACGGCAGAAAGAGTCAAATCTTTGATAGGATTATAAACAATATTTCCATTGTAACGCAACTGCGTCTTTTTTACATTTCCTTCAGCCTCATACAACAAAGCCAACGGATTCTCGTATTCGAATTTGCTCACATTCTCATTCCATGTACCATCCTCATTTCTTACCGGATCAGTCGGGTTTCTACGAGTTGCCTGGCCATATACCCAACCTCTGAAACTACCCCCACTAGTTGTAGATTCCATCTGGTTTTTCTTACCAAACAAACCGAATTTCAACTTCAACTTATCATCAAACATACGGTGGGTTACCTCAATACGTCCTTGAAAACTTTCGAAATCCGATTTTTTCATGATCCCTTGACGAGAGGCATAGTTCAAGTTGGCAATATAATTAGTCTTTGAATTGCCACCCATCAATGACAAGTTATGAACATGGCTAACCGGTGTACGGCTAATCTCATCAATCCAATCCGTATCAGCCCCATGGTCCTGGTCAGGATAAAGGGTACGGAACTCATCTGCATTCAGCATATCCAACTTTTTGGCTATAAGAGAAGTACTGACGTAGCCATTATACTCCACCTGGTTAATATCCACTCCTTTAGCCTGTTTGGTAGTAATTAAAATCACACCATTCGTACCGCGCGTACCATAAATAGCGGCAGCAGAACCATCCTTCAGCACGTCCACGCTCTCCACATCTTCGGGAGCCACTGTACCGAGTTCTCCCGGAATTCCGTCAATCAATACCAAAGGAGCTGTATTAGCTCCACCAATGGTATTTGTACCACGAAGACGTATCTGAGTACTTCCCGTCGGGTCACCGTTAGGATTGGTAATGGCCAGACCGGCTACTTTTCCTTGAATCAGCTGTCCCACATCTTTCACGGCTCCTTTTACAAAGTTGTCGGCTTTCACACTAGCTACAGAACTGGTCACATCACCTTTACGCTGTGTACCGTAACCAATCACCACCACTTCATCCAAGGTTTTGGTATCCTCCTTTAAAACAATCTCTAATGAATTCTTTCCTGCTGTCGGGACTTCCTGAGTGACATAGCCAATATAAGAAATAACCAACACACTCTTTGCCGGAACATCCAACATAAAGTTTCCATCAAAATCGGTAATGGTTCCCATGGTATTATTGCCTTTTACAACAACACTGGCTCCTATGACAGGCTCGCCGGAAGAATCTTTCACCTTACCCGTCACTTTTTGCTGGGCTAAGGCCGTTAATGAAAAGCTTAACAGAGTAAGCAACAAAAACAAATGTTTCATTCTATATTAAATTTAAAGTTATACATACCTTTACTGCGGGAATGAATGAAGAAGATGTGTTTTTCTCCCCGTAAAAGGTTGTGGCAAAAGAATGAAATAGGAAATAGAAATACAGGTGAAGAACCATGCTAACAGGGGATACAAATAGCTCTAGCTATAACTTGACGCATTTGTACCCCCTATTTGCAACAATTAAAGGACAGGAAGATGTTTATTCTTCGTGTTGTGATTTCTGGAACTCACTGGGAGTCATTCCAAATTCCTCCTTAAAGCAAGTGGTGAAATACTTCCGATTAAAATACCCCAACGTAGCGGCAACCTCTGTTACACTTTTGTCTTTATCTTCCAACATGTGTCTGGCATGCTTCATCTTGATGTTCCGGATAAAATCCAATGGAGTTCGGCCTGTTATGGCTTTCAATTTACGGGTCAAAGTAGAACGGGACATATTCATGGCATCAGCTAGAGCTGTCACATCAAAATCAGGCTCAGTAAGGTTATCTTCCACGGCTTTTACCGCTTTCTCCAATAGAAGTTTGTCCAGTTGTACAAACTCAGGTTCAGGCAAATTCACCTTACTATCCAAATAAATACGCATTTTAATCATCTCCTTGCTGTCCGCCCACATTTCATTATTCTTACGGTCCACGCGTTTCAGATAAAGATACAGACTATAACCGGATACACCCATCACTATCAATACATAGAACAAATACGCCCACCAAGTTTCATAAAAAGCAGGAAGGCGTCGGATAGTCAGTTCAGTTACCTCTTTACTCCAAAGACCATTTTCATCCGTCGCTTTCACCTGAAAAGTATAAGTGCCCTTACTCAGATGATTATAAAAAGCCGAGTTTTTTCCACCTTCCACATATACCCACGCTTTGTCCACTCCTATCAACCGATAAGCATAGCGTATTTTTGAAGCATAACGGTGGTTAAGAGAAGAAAAACTAATTTCCAAATTCTGATCATCGGGATGCAATTCTATCCGGTTAATGGAATTGCTACTCTTTCTATCTCCGAATATCAATGATTCTCCTTGCAACTTTATATCAGTTATCTTGGTCTTCACTGCACTAGCCTTTCTTTCCAACCCGTTTGATGGAGTAACCATGCAAATACCCGGAATGCCGCCCCAATAAATATTGCCATCTTTTGCTTGACAAACAGCAGTGGGAAGAAAGCGATGCAACAAGATAGAACCATCCGTGGTAAGATAGGTGCGGAACGAACCGTTACGAGGATTAAATTCTATCAGTTTCTGGTTTGTATCAATCCAAATATGATTATATGCATCAGCCACTATTTGATTCACCTGATTACCGTTCATACCGCAAGCCTCATTATAACTGACCAACTTATTCTCTGAAGGATCATAAGAATAGACTCCTCCGTCACAAGTACCCAACCACAAAATCCAATCGGGAGCAATAGACAGACAAGAGAAATTCTTGTCCAATTTGAAAGAACGAAGTTTTTCATCCGCCGTTGTCTGAAACAAACCGTTGTCTTGAGTACAAATCCATATCAACCCTTCCTTATTCTCCACGATTCCCATCACATGCCCCACATCGGGATAAACCTGTTTAATTCTTTTCTGACGGACATCATAACTGCAAAGTCCTTTGTTCAAGCCTATCCACAAGATTCCGTGCGAGTCTTCATACAATTTGGTCACCGTAGCGTTCGATTCCACCTGCCCGTTCAAATCAATAAGATCCACCAGATACATCTCCATACCCTTACGGATCATACCATAAACCAATCTATTCAAATCTTTTGCCACCCAAATACCGTTATTAATACGTGCTCGAGTCATCTCTCGTCCGTTATCCAAAGACAACGAAACAAGCTCGGGAAAATCCGAATAGATTTTCACTTTATCCTGCTTCAAGTCATATAACACCAACCCGGTTCTTTCTTGCATCATCCACATCATACCGTCTCCGTCATCACACAAAGCCATTACAGCCGGACTGCGGTTTACTCTGTCCGCCAAAGCGGGCAAGGCATAATCCTTGGTCATATTATCCATCAGATGTACAATGAAACTAGGACGGTCAAAGGCCGACACCCATAGACATCCCCTCCCTTTCAGAACTTCTACCAACATATGATTAACAGGCAGAAGCCCTGTCTGGAATTTCAATTGTTTTAACGTCTTATCCGGTTGTATTTGTAAGGACATGAAATCGTGCCCGGTGGTTAACCAGATATACCCCAGTTTATCATCCTGTACCAGACTAAGGATGACCCCATCCTCCTCACCGGCAGCATTGACCGGTATTTCAGAATATACAAACATAGAATCTTCAGGAGCCGAAGGGTCAAAACGCACCACACCATCCCCCCAGGTTGCCAACCAGAAGTATTCCTGTTCATTATCCTGAACCATCACCGTAGGATTTTGTCTTCTCATCTTATCAGGATAAGGAACGAACTCGTCTTTTTCTTTGTCCAAATGATATACCCGGCCATTCCACACAGAAATAATAATCTCATGGTTGCGGCTCTCACAAAATCCGGAAATAGTAGTTCTTCCGTACTTATTCCGGAGGGGATACTCTTTGACCAACTGTCCGTTGATGTCATATTTGGCCAATATAGAACGATAGCTCAGCCACATATAGCCGTCACTGGTAGCATATAGATACATCACCGGAATATTCTTCAAACGCTCCCGGTCCATAGGATGTACACTGTAGTCCGATTTATCAAGAATATACACCCCTTTGTCTGTACCGAACCATATATTCCCCTTCTTATCCTCAGCGATACACTCCACCAAATTGTCCTCTAATAATCCCGGAGTTTCAATGTCCGAACGAAACACTTTCACATGATAACCGTCATCACGACATAATCCGTTCACCGTGCCATACCACATATATCCTTCGCTGTCTCTGAATACGCGATGAATGGCATTTACCGGCAGCTGGTCAATGGTAGGGATATCTGTAATAGTTATGTTCTGAGAACACACCAAGAAGGAGAGAAAAGATAGTATAAAGGTCAATATATATTTCATTGTGCTTTCGGTTAGAATCATAGACTGCCACAAAGTTATAAAAAAGAAACCGGATACTCTAGCAAATTTTAAAATTTGCTAAAGTATCCGATAATTGCTCCACTCGCAGGTTTCCTTCTTTTGAAGCTTCCTCCTTACATCTGTGTCTTTAATTCTTTTCGGTAGCTTCTTCAGCAGTCTGTGTTTCCACCCCTACGGGAAAAGTATATCAATAACCGAAACCGGTTGCTTTTACATACACCTTATAATCT
>UMFA01040051.1_pt1 | contig 10300 bp, 7 predicted proteins | sample 1964891 | NCBI WGS metagenome assembly UMFA01 (sample SAMEA4836034, study PRJEB28245) | human gut metagenome | biome: gut microbiome; material: fecal sample | place: Denmark | collected 2008
CTGCTCGTATCATCAAATGCATACTGTGTGCTGATAGAGGGAGTAATGGTATTCGTACTATTTCCGGCGCGGCTGCTTACTCCGGCTGTACTGCTTTGTACGATATCGCTGTAATGAGAATATCTTACTGCCGGCGTAATCTCCCATTTAGACCCCACATGGATCTTATCCTGCAAATAGCCCTGCACACTGGTGCGTTCTACAAAAGAAGATGTGATGTCTTTTAAATTTGCCCTTCTATTCATATAATGAGAACTGTCATATGTCCAAGATGTTACTAAATCATGAATTCCTATTGATTTTGCATATTGTACTTGCATTCCACGATTATTCAGATGATGATACCAACGCTGGTAATCTCTGCCTTTATAATGTGCTTTAGCCCACTCATTCCATTTAGGGGAAAATGGTACAGGTGTATTAGGGTCTCCATCTCCGCCGCCAAAAGATCCCCAATATGTTTCTCGTTGGTCATAGAAACGAATGAAACTGTCCATTCCATGATCTTTACCAAAATAATAGGTTATATCATAATTATTTTTGTTATATCGATTGTATGCTCCCAACCACATAATCCACAGATTTCTATATCCAGGATTCTTTGGATCTCCGTAAACATGATTTTTATAATTTTCTTTAATTCGCTCCCAGTCAATTTCATTTAAATATCTATAATCCGGTGCTGTCAGCGGGTAATCATCATTGCCGGACATGTGATTATAAGACATAACAATAGACTGATTATTCCTTAGAAGAAAATCAAAACGAGCATTAACCGTATTATCTCGATATCCAGTCTGATGCCAAACATAATTCTTACCGGTAATTCCATCACGATAATGAGAGTCTCCTCCCATCTCATGTCGGGCAGAAAGGAAATATTTAACATTCCCTTTGGTATTGCTTCCTGTTACAGACATGCCATAATGATATCTTTTCCATGATCCCATAGAATAATCCAATGTCTCATGCGGCTTTTGCGTACCTTTTTTGTTATTATATTGATAACCCCACCAGTAGCATCCGCTCCGTAGGCAGAAGCACCCGGTCCTTTAATCACTTCAATCTTTTCGATATTACCTATACCCACAATCTGATTAATATCCACCGTCGCCTTAGAACCAGATCCAGAATTGGCAGCTACTGCACCTCCGGCATTATTATCCATACGTCTTCCATCAACAAGTACAATTACACGGGCATCTCCATTAATGGAAACAATAGAATGTGTCTGGGTATATCCGTATTCGCCGCCCCGATAGCCTCCGGGTGTCTGTACCTGCACGCCGGGAATATACTTCAATGCGTCGCCGACTTGCGTATAATGCCGTTTCTCTATCGTGTCCGAATCAATAACCTGCACATCCCCGCCGGTGCGATAATAAGACTGTTCCGTAATCATATTTCCGAACCGGTCTTTTTGCCGGTCTGCCGAAACTTCAATCCCATCCAGCGTATAAACAGCATTTACATCCATACCGCCTGCCGCAAATGCCAACACTGCCATCATCGCATAAAACTTTTTACCCATGCCTTCTCTCCTTTAATATAAAATATTCTGATGCGCTCAAATGAAATATTTATTTTATGACCCCCTCTTCAGATAAACAATGTATGTAAATTCTTATATTCTCATCTCCGCTGCTGGTCTTTCCGTGTTTCGACCGCAGAGAAATGGAAACAAGCTGACCGTTTTTTCTGCCATGCTTCCTGCTGATTTCCTTTCATGCCATGGCAAGTCAGGCATCACCTGCCAGATCAGGGTACATGCCGGAAGACAGAACTCTGAGTCCGTTTATTGTTCTCACTGCCGTTGTATACATATAATCCAGCCGCAGGGGATATACCCTTTTTCCTTGAACCGCCTTTAAAGAAGAAAATGCCGGATTCTGTGTTAATTGCTCCATCATGGTTTTTAAATCATGGTTGAAGTACACAACGAAAATAACATCCGGATCAAGACGTATCAGTTCTTCATAACTGATATATCCGTTTTCACAGGGAATAAAACCGCCAAGCCGGCGCACCATATCCCCGACAAGCCATTCATAGCCGTAAACGTCCAGTCCTCCTCCGCTGAATTCTACCACCATGACCGACGGGTGATGGCTGTATCTGGTTTTTTCCTGCACATCTTCTATTTCCTTCCATATTTCATCGGTCAGCAATTTGGCTTGTGATTCCGCATGAAATATAAGCCCCATATCTGTTATGAACCGGCATTCATCCTCCACGCCTGCCCCGGGCTTCACCATATTTGAAGTCGCCTGGATGTAAGTGGCAACCTGTCTGGCATTCCAGAAATCAGTCGTTCCCAGCCTTTTGTCGGTGAAGGTAGAGTACCATCCGATAATACAGTCCGGATTTAAAAGAACAGCTTCTTCTTTGGTCAGATTTCTGTAAGTTATCTTTTCTAAAGCTTTCCCCTGTTCCATATACCTGTCATCGTAAGGTTTTCCCCAGTCCGTATTTTGCATGTTCACTGCTATGATCCTGTCAGCGGCTCCCAGCGCCATCAGGGTCTCAGCCCCGTTCAGGCGATTGATGATGACTCTTTCGGGAATTTTGGAAAAAGAAACCGTAACAGGTTTTTTTAATGAATCGTATGTACGGACTTCGGTAACTGCCTGTACTTCTAAGGAACCGGATGTATCGGCCGGGTATGAAATCCGCACGGCATACAGACAGAATAGGAGCACCGCCCCGCACAGGAGGAACAGACCGGATTTCTTTCCCATGACGGGTCTCCCATCAGAATCTGGTATTAATACCGATCAGGAACCGCCGTCCGGGCTGTGGAAATGCGCCTTTGCCCATGTGGTAGTAATATCGGTTTTCCCATGCCGTATTCCATAAATTATTCCCCACAAGATAAACGGATGTCGAATCAGTGATTTTAAAATTCAATGTCAGATCACTGACAACGAATCGTTTATTGGTAAAGAAATTCTCATCATTGCCCGAATAAATGCTTGTCAGAAAATCCGCACTGAATTTTCCCTTGTCATATCCCAGATCAAACTGATAGCTATTCATCGGAATCTGTTTGGAAAGAAGGTCATCCAGGCTTGTTCCCGAACCGTCAGGTACTGTCGTAAAATGCTTGGCATGATAATGGGTCTTCACATAACTGTAGGAAATCCCCAGCCTCCAGTTCTCATTGAACCGATGATCAATACCGATATTTAACGCACGCTTACTCTGGCTGGCATTCATAGCATAGCTCTTTGTCCCCGTGGCGGTGCTTGCATCTTCAACGGAATAAGCCCCGATCGCATTATCCATCTTCAAGTAGCTGAAGTTGATATCTAAACTGGTCCTGCTTCCTATTTTCTTTTTCAAGCCGATATTATATACATTGCCTTTTTCATCATCCAGAGGCTCCAGCGTAGCATCATAATCCGTAACCCGTTTAGCCCTGAATACCTGGGCCCAGGAACCATACAAGCTGAGGGTGTCATCCAGCTTGTACCGCGTGGATAACATACCGGACAAATGGCTGACCGAACTGTCTGACGGGGAAATATCTTTTCCTCCGCCGTTTTTAACCGTATAATCATCAGAATGGATATATCTCAATCCGGGTGTTATCTCAAAATTGTCTCCAATTTTCAATTTATCCTGCAAATAACTTGTAAACATATTTCGGGAAATACTTGCCCTTGTCCTTGCTGACGGATTAACCCTGCGGTAGTAATCATGGCTGACTGTCATCCCGAATAAAATATTGTTGATGCCGATATTCTTTCCAAACTGGAAGTCCAGTCCGTTGCTCCGTTCCTGATAGGATGAAACGGAGAATCCTCCCGTATATGTTTTCAGCCAGTCCTGTATCTGCGCCGGTGTAACATTGCCGGAAGGAGTATAGTTCGGATAGGTATAATTCTTTATCCATGCATCGCTGTAATCATTGCTGGTTCTGAATATCCTTACATAGCTGGGCAGATCATGATCTTTCTTAAACTGCCATGTCACATCCAGATTTCTTGTGATACTAGTGGTATAATCTCCTAATACACCATGGTACCACCATTTATTTCTGAATCCGGGATTAATCGGTCCGTGCTTTTTCCCTGCAGCAGAATCTATATTCACCTGCCCGCTGAAAAATCTGTCTGCATATCTGTAATCCCTCGGCACAACCGGATATCCGTCCCAGTTATTGGTGTAATTGAAGGAAAATGACACAAATCTGTCACGGTCAAAATTGCGGTCAATCCTTACGGCAGCACTGTCATCCTTATATTTCGTACCATAATATGTATAATTTTTCCCCATATCTCCGTCTTTATAATGGGTATCTCCGCTCATCTCGCGATTTAATACCGCAAAATAACTCCATTTCCCCTGATCCGCCGAACCGGAATGGGCGATACCGTATGTATGCTTTCTCCAGGAACCGGTTGCCAGATCAACCGTAGTAGACGGCCTCACACTGCCTTTTCTGGTTATGATATTAATGACGCCTCCGCTGGCATCGCCGCCATAGACGGAACTGCCGGGGCCTTTAATCACCTCGATCTTTTCTATATTTCCAATGCTCGTAATCAAATGCAGAGGCACAATCGATCCATTCCCGCTGGAGCTGGACTGTCCGCCGGACGGATTAGACGCCTGATTATCCAGCCGCCTCCCATCCAGCAGCACCACGACATGTCCATCCCCATTAATCGTTACCTGTTGGCTATACGGCCCGCCATCATACTCTCCCCCGTGATATCCCATATCATTGATGTAAACCCCCGGTACACGTCTGACTGCATCGGTAATATTCTGAAAATGCTTCTCTTCTATCTCTTTCCTTGTAATAACCTCCACATCTCCGCCCGTCCTTGCGTAGGACTGCTCTGTAACAATATCTCCAAATGCATCCCGCGCCTTGTCCATGTCCGCCTCAACAATCACTTCATCCAAGTTGTATACAGCCTCCGCATGGACAGTGCACATCGTAAGTGCCAATACCGCCGCTGCAGTACAAATTCTTTTGTTCATTCCGACCGCCTCCTTTTTAATCATCATAGTATATATTACAATAAAAATATAATTAAATTCAAATTTTATATAATATAACATATTTATTTACTAATGTATTCTCATTCACACGGAACTTTCAAAAAGTAAAACGATACCCATCTCCTGTCATCAACATTGATCCCCCTTATATTAAATAAAGGGAACCATTATACGCTGGTTCACCATCCGGCAAAAACACACTATCCAAACTCGCAGCAAAAAAACTCTGGCAATACACGCTGCTGAAAACGTAATTGCCGGAGTTTTACTTTGACTCTAATTCTTAGGCCTCAAAACTTATAGTCTACCGTGACCATATAATTCCTGCCTTCTGAGTAATATCCGCCATCTGTCAGGTTATCTCTGTCGAATATATTATCTACTGCCAGAGACGCAGAGAATACATCATTGATGTGATGGGTATAAAGGAACGTGGAGTTAAGCATGAGTCCAATATCCTGGATATTACTGTTTGTACTGGTTCGATTTCCGATCCACGCCAGAGAGAGGGATACTTCATCCTTATCACCTTTCCATGCCGCACCTGTGGATAACTGCCAACGGCTGTATGTTTCTTTCCAGGTGGAAGCTGCCGTATTTTTCTTTTTAGGATTACCAAAGATACCGCCTACATACCAGGACAGCTGATCATTGGCCTGTACGCTGTAAGACAATTCTACACCTGTATTTTTGTATTCCGCCGCATTGTAAGACTGGGCTACGGTATTTCCGCCGACAGTAATTTTACGGGAAGAAATCATGTCATTCAGATGAATATGAAATACAGCCGCTTTCAATATACCTCGGCCGATTTGCTTTTTATAACCGGCTTCATAATTCCACCCGTATTCGGGATCTAAATTCGGATTGGCAGCAAGCATGCCGCTGCTGTAGTAAAGCTGGCGCATGGTCGGCATGCGGAAAGATTTACCTACATTAATGTAGATGCTTTCTTTGTCATTCAATTTCTTATTGATTTGAACCTGCGGCAGGAATGCGTCAAAGTTTCCCCGCTCCGTATGGTAAGCATCCCAACGAAAACTTGTGATACCTGTCATCCCATGTCCGAAATCATGTTCATAGGATCCGTAGATGGCGTAATTGTCTGATACGAATGTTCCAAATTTCGCCGCATCCCGCAATGTACCCGTATTACTGTTCTTAAATTTTTGGTTATGGTCCACATAAGATTCTCTTTTGTATAGAGCGCCAATCAGAGCTGTGTCATCCCCGATAAAAAAACGCTTCTTTAAATCGGTTCCCCAGTAACGCTGTTTGCTGGTCTCCCATTCGCGGGCTACCGGATTATGGACATAATAATCGGGATTGTCGATACTTCTTTCTTGATAAAATATATTCGCGGAAAAATCATTTCTATCATAAGAAAGATTTAAGAAGTCCTCTTTATCCTTATAGTCAAAATGCTGGATTTTGCCCACTTCCGGCGCACGATGGGCATAGTATTCAATGGAGTATTTCTTTTCTGTATGCATGTAACTTGCTGACAGAGCATCAGTGAATCGATAGGAAATTCCCATCGCCTGTTTTTTACTTTCTCCAAATCCTGTATCATACTTGTATTTCTTTCCATTCACTGTTTTCATCGAGGATGATGGGACCGCAGTCATGATTCCCTGATCTCCCATGCGGTCATAAGAGTAAAATACTCTTAATTTATCATTCCCTGCGGACACACTGCCTACTCTCTGACCGTCACTCCCCGCACCAAGACGCACGGAACCCTGTCCGTCTTTTCTGGTAATTACATTGACAACACCGCCATAAGCAGAACTGCCATAAAGTACGGCGCCGCCGCCCTTTACGACTTCCACTTTTTCAACGGCACCGACCGGAATCATATCTAAGTGGCTGACACCATTCCAGTTGACAGGAATACCGTCAATCATCACCAGTGTGCCGCCGGTAACGCCGCGGAGATTAACCCCTGTATTCCCTGTAATCCAGCTTTGGTCATGCGGGCCCATGGCGCTGACCATAATTCCCGGTTCATATTTTAATGCCTGTGCTATATTTTCCCGACCGGAAGCCTGTAATTCCTGCCTGGTAACAACGGTAACATCTGCAGGCGTATCCAATTCTTTTTTCTCATACGCCTGCGCCGTGACATTCACCGTATCCAACATATAGACGGGTGCTGCTTCTTCGGCTGAAACGATGCCATTTCCCATAGCGCCCAAAACACATGCAAGCAGCCATATTCTTTTTGACTTTTTCATCATGACACACTCTCCTTAAAAACTGAATTTATTCATAAAGGCCTCTATAAATGGCATCTATGCTTTCCCCGGTCTTCACATTCGTGGCACAGACGTATTTATATTCCAACGGATAAATGCGTCCCATTTGTACAGCCCGCAAATAGAACAACGGTGCCTCTTCAAAGTGACTCTTCGCAATTTCTCTGTCTGTATCCCCACCGTGGTAAATCAGGAATATAACATCCGGATCAGCAGTCCTTAATTCTTCCGCACTGATAAAGGGAACTTCATAATTTATATTGAAGCTGCCGAGACGTTTAATAATATCTCCTGAAAGCAGCTTGTCACCGAAAACTTCTATTTTATCTCCCATAAATTCTACGGTCAGCACTCGGACAGGTCTTTCCCCTTTTGCTTTTTTCTGTAATTCCCTTAATACAGACTCGATTTCATCAATGACCTGTGCCGCCGTTTCTTCCTTATCAAAAATTGCTCCCATATTTCTTATAAAATTCATTTCACTGTCTACGGTACATGGCGGAAATGGATCCACGGCAGGAACAGGCTCCGAATTCTCTTCAATATATACAGGAATGTTTTTCTCTTTCCAGAAGGAAACATCACCTAATGCCCCCTCCCGAAATGACAGCCGCCAGCCGATAATGAAATCGGGTTTTTGTATCAAAGCAGTTTCTTTATCCAACTCCCCCTCAACTATCAATGCATGAGGAATTTTTTCTTTATAATAGGGAATCCTGTCTTTCGCATTCATCGGAAAAGAAGCGGCAACCACCTTGTCGCCGATCCCCAGGCGGATAAGAACATCCAGTATTTCAGGACGCGTCACAACAACCCGCTGCGGTACTTTTGAAAAAGTAAGCCGAGACGGACTCCCATCAAAAGTAAAATTGATGATGGAAACCGGCTTTGGAAGGAGAGATTCCGAAACTTCCATTTCATCCGTCTTTCCGCCGCAGCCTGAAAACAGAGCGATCCCTGCCGCTATAATGCCGGCCGTGACTATTTTACTCCAACACATCAAAGTGTTTCCTTTTTCCAATGGCGCGGAAGGTATACAATATTCATCCGGCCCGTAGATTCTTCTATATCTACACGGCTGTCCACGCCATACAGCTTTTTGATAAATTCTGCCGTCAGAAGTTCCCTGGGAGTACCGATACCTGCTACTCTCCCCCCGCTGATGGCAATGAGACGGTCACAGTACATGGCAGCGATGTTCAGGTCATGAACGGCAGCTATGACTGTCACATCCAGACTTTTCACGATATCCATGATTTCAAGCTGGTACTTGATATCCAGATGGTTGGTCGGTTCGTCAAGGACAAGGCATTCCGTCTGCTGCGTGAGCGCTCTGGCAAGTATGACACGTTGCTGTTCCCCGCCGGAAAGAGTGGAAAAGTTTCTTTCGCCAAATTCTTCCAATCCTACGACACGCAAGGCGTCCCGCGCAATTTTATAGTCTTCCGCATTGTCCCGCTCCATCATTTTCTTATGGGGCGAGCGTCCCATGAGAACCACGTCCAAGACGGAGAAATCAAAATTGTAAAAATTATGCTGCGCCACGACGGCCAGTTTCAGCGCTGATTCACGATAGGAAAATTCATCTAATTTTTTTCCATTGAAATAAATTTTTCCCGTTGTCGGTTTCTGCACGCGGTAGACGCATTTCAGGAAGGTGCTCTTCCCGCTGCCGTTCGGCCCGATAATACCTAAAAATTCCTTTGCCCGCAATTCCAGGTCAATCCCCTGGAGTATCTGTCTGCCGCCGGCAAAAAACCGGACTGCTTCCGCAAGTATTTCCATCAGTCATTCCCTCCGAATCCATAGGTTCGTTTAATCATGAGATAAATAAAGCACGGCGCGCCGATCATGGAAATTAGGATGCCGATGGGCAGTTCCGTATGGGGGATGATGATACGGCAGAGGCCGTCGCATATGACAAGAAATATGGCTCCTACAAGGGCGCTGGCAGGAATGAGTTTCTTGTGGTCAGGTCCCAGGAACATACGCATGACGTGGGGAATAATAAGTCCGACAAAGCCAATCATCCCTGCTGCGTAAACGGCGAATCCCACAATGAGGGAGCTGATGAGAAGATACCACTGGCGGTAAAGGTGGAGATCCGTCCCCATCGTGATTGCCGTTTCATCGCCGAGGAGCATAAGGTTCAGCACACGGCTCTGTGTCCAGAAAAAAAGGACGGACACGATGATTACGGGCGCAATGACGGCAAGTTCGTTCCATTTCGCCCCCGCCAGACTTCCCATCAGCCAGTAAGCAATGCTCTGCATGCCTTCCTTATTATTGGCAAAGTACACGATGAAGCTGGAAAAAGCGCTGCATACCGCCGAGAGTGCCATGCCTGCCAGAAGGAGTTTCATGGAATTTGACCGCCCCCCAAGGTTGGATATGAAGAGGACTGCCAATGACAAAACAAAAGCGCCAATAAATGCACTGATTCCCACGAAGTTCGGTCCCAGAGACGCCCCGATCCCCAAAAGGATGGCAGAGGTGGCTCCAAGGGACGCGCCGGAGGATATGCCTAAAATGTAGGGATCCGCCAGAGGGTTTTTTACGATAGCCTGCATAATGACACCGCAGACAGCGAGTCCGCAGCCGATAAGCGCCGCGAGGACAAGGCGGGGCAGACGGAGAAGCCATACAATATCATGAACCGGCCCACGGCCTACGGCCTCAATGGGCAGATCCCCAGTAATCTGCTCCAAAACAGAATTGTAGATCTGATCAAGCGGCAGTTTAACCGTGCCGATGCTGAGCCCCCAAAAGAGCGCTGCCGCGAGGAGAAAAGCAAGCGCAATAAGAATCATGGTAAACCCCAGTGTTTTTAAAAATTTCATTTATTGCTCCTTATATAAATCGGGATACAAACCTTTTCCTATATATCGTATGCCGTCAAGAGTCCTTATCCCCGATGAGTAGACAGAATACAGGGGCAGAGGATAAACCCGCTTCTCACGAATACAGCGTACATCCCGGAGCGCTTGTTCATGATAGAGCATATCCAGTTTCTGCTTTGGATGATCATA
>UMFA01037569.1_pt1 | contig 10203 bp, 8 predicted proteins | sample 1964891 | NCBI WGS metagenome assembly UMFA01 (sample SAMEA4836034, study PRJEB28245) | human gut metagenome | biome: gut microbiome; material: fecal sample | place: Denmark | collected 2008
GGCGGCGGATATGGCGAATACGCTGGCGGAAGGCAATTATCTTCTTTATAATCGGTATGTACGGGACACTGATCCGGCGGAAGTACTTTCTCTTTACGGACAGCAAAGGTTTGATCTGGCAGAAAAATATTTAGATTATGAGCTGATCGACAGTAAAGATGAGGTGATAGCTTCTGATCTGCCGGAAGAAGAACAGGAGAAGCTGCATGAAGACGGAAAAGAGTATGCCTTCCGTGTGAAATATATTTTTTCCGAAAACGGAGATTTGGAGGATATCCAGATCGGCGGAACGGCATTCGGAGCAGAAGAGGCATACAATATGGAATCGATCTATATTAACGAGGTTGAAAGCGTCGAGTCTTACGGGCAGATATCAAGCATTACAACGCTTACGGATGTTACGTTCATTTACGGGATAACAGAAGAAAATCTGGAAGCTTATGGGAATATCATTGCTTCGGAAAACGGAGAATATCTCGAGTATTACAATATCAGCTATACAACGGCTTTCAGAGATACGCTTGAAATGTTGAGCGTGCTGCTGATCGCGGCGGCGATTCTTATGCCGTTTGTAAAATGTCTCGACTTAAGCGAGATGAAAGTATTCCGTGCATCCTTTGAAGTGGCAGGTGCGGGAGCTTTATTTTTCGCTTTCGGCGGTTTTGATATAATGGCTTATGTTGTTTATCATACGGTGAAAGGAAGATCTCTTCCGGCAGGATTCGAGCCGGCTTTGCTTGTGGCGAATTTCCTGCTTTGGATGTTTATGTTCGGGATACTTTTCTGGTGCGTTACATCGCTTCGGGCAATGTTCCGCATGAAGAAAGCGTATTGGACGGAAAGGACGCTGACGGCAAAGATGTTAAGAAAGATGAAGAATAAAGAAGAAGAAAGCGGAGGAAAGATACAAAAGAAAGTGAAAAGTATCGGGAGAAAGATCAGAAACTTTTTTGCCCGGCAGTATGACGCTTTGCTTCATCTTGATTTTCAGGATAAAACGAACCGGACGATCCTTCGCGTAGTGCTGATCAACTTTGCGATTCTGTTTGTCGTATGTCTTTTTTGGTGGTACGGTACGGTCGCGTTGATCGTTTATTCGGTGATGCTGTTTATGTTTTTGAAAAAATATACGCAGGATCTTTCTGAAAAATATGCTCTTTTGCTCAAGTCAACGAATCAGCTTGCAGAAGGTCATTTGGATATTCCGATCGAAGGCGATGTCGGTCTGTTCAATCCGATCCAGGAAGAATTAAAGCGGATTCAAAAAGGATTTAAAAAAGCAGTAGATGAAGAAGTGAAAAACGAGCGGATGAAGACAGAACTCGTCACGAACGTCTCCCATGATCTTAGGACGCCGCTGACAGCGATCATCACATATACAGATCTGTTGAAAAATGAGAAAGACGAAGAAAAGAGAAAAGAATATATCAGCGTTCTGGAAAGAAAGTCTCTTCGTTTGAAAGTGTTGATCGAAGATTTATTCGAGATCAGCAAGGCGGCAAGCAAAAGTGTCGTTATGCATTTTATGAAAGTTGATATCGTAGGATTATTTAAGCAGGTTGAGCTGGAAAATGTTGAAAAAATCAAAGCGGCGAATTTGGAATTCAGAACAAAGATTCCGGAACAAAAAGTTGTCATGTGGCTTGACAGTGAGAAAACATATCGGATTTTTGAGAATCTTATCGTGAATATCACGAAGTATGCAATGCCTCATACGAGAGTTTATATTGATATGACAGAGACGGAAGACGGAGTGCATATTACAATGAAGAATGTTTCTGCGGCAGAATTGAACTTTAACGCAGATGAGATTACGGATCGGTTTGTCCGCGGAGATTCGGCAAGAAACACCGAAGGATCGGGACTTGGTCTGGCGATTGCAAAGAGCTTTGCCGAATTGCAGCACGGTTCTTTGAAGATTTCGACAGAGGCAGATCTCTTTAAAGCAGACTTGTATTTACCGAAATCAAAGGAAATGCCCGAAAAACCCGGGGGGGGGTATCCTGAAAATTTATAAATGTAACGGATATGTAAATAATGCCGGGAGAGTAGTGACTCTTCCGGTATTTTATGATAATCTGTGGATAGAAAACAGAGTCGGTATAAAGAGAGACAGAATAAGAAAAATATGCTGGCATAAAGAATGGGAAAAGGGAGGAAAAGAAGATGAAATATGAGATTAAAGGCGGAGAACTTCCGGTAGTAGTCTGCTTTATGGACGCAGGAGAAACGATGATTACAGAAAAAGGCTCTATGAGCTGGATGTCACCGAACATGAAGATGGAAACGACGTCAAACGGCGGGGTCGGAAAAGCGCTCGGAAGAATGTTCGCAGGAGAGGCGATTTTCCAGAACCGTTATACAGCGGAAGGCGGTCCGGGGATGATCGCGTTTGCATCCAGTTTTCCGGGACAGATCAGACCTTGGGAGATCGCTCCGGGAAAAGAGATAGTTGTGCAAAAAGCAGGTTTTCTGGCGGCGCAGGAAAGCGTTGAATTATCGATCTTTTTCCAGAAAAAATTAGGTTCCGGTCTGTTCGGCGGAGAAGGATTTATCATGCAGAAAATTTCGGGACATGGTCTGGCGTTTCTTGAATTTGACGGATCTGTCATAGAGTATGTACTCCAGCCGGGACAACAGATCGTAGTCGATACAGGTTACCTTGCCGCTATGGAGGCGACATGCAATATGGAGATTCGCACAGTGCCCGGAATCAAAAACATGATGTTTGGAGGCGAAGGTCTGTTTAATACGGTAATTACAGGACCGGGACGGGTATGGCTTCAGACAATGCCGATTTCAAATGTGGCAGGCGCTATCATGAAAGTTTTCCCGGCAAGATAAATATAATAGCATGCTATATAATAAAAACAGCAGTCTGGCAGGATCGGATATTGATACCGATCCTGCCAGACTGCTAAAAAAGAAGAATTTTTTTGCAGATCGTATTGCACGTCACGTTTAATCTAAAAACATCTTTGACCCCATCCATTGTCTCATATGTTCGATCATTTTCCTGTCAGGTTCGATATATACGCATGAGTTTTTCTGATCGAGAGAAATCATAATGGCATAGACGTCGGCATTTTCATTTCCTGAAGTGAAATCATATGTTTTGTCAGGATGGAAAGCGTTCAGCCGCGGAGATTTTTTCGGAGCAATGATCTCGGCAGACTGAATATCAAAACTGAGCATATGTTTTCTTTTGGACTTGTTGTAAATGGCATCGATCTGAAGATCATGGTTTAAGATCATATATTCATATTCCACATTGAGCTTTGGAAAGATAAAATAAAAAGCGATCATCAGGATCAAAACTGCGATAAGAAATGACAGAAAACCGACCAGAGGCATTCCTAAAACAGCAACAGCGACTGCAAGAACGATGATAAGTATGCTGATGAGAATGCCGGAAGTTTTTTGTTTGCGGGGTACGAGTTGTTCATATAATGCGTCATTCATAGTTATTTGTTTCCTTTCAAGTAATTTATGACCATCATAGCGATCTTAAATGTCATGGCGTCGTCAAAGAGACGAAGATCCAGACCTGTCTGTTTTTCAATCTGTTCCAGACGGTAGATAAGAGTGTTTCTGTGCATATGGAGTTGTCTGGCGGTTTCGGCAATGTTTAAGTTGTTTAAAAAGAAACGGTTGACTGTTGCCATAAGTTCGGGGTCAAGCGTTTTCGGTATAGGAGAACCGAATATTTCAGACAGAAAGTTCTCGCACAGTGAAACAGGAAGACGATAGATCAGTCTGCCGATCCCGAGTTCGTTATACGGGAAAATATTTTGTTCTGAATAAAAGAGCCTTCCGACTTTCAACGCAAGATTCGTTTCCTGAAAAGCTTTTTGAATATCGGCAAGCGTGTTCATTACAGAACTGTATGAGAGGCGGACACGGATAAGCGCCTCGGTATTGAGCGTATCAACGATCGTCTCCGCAATATGTCTCATATCTTCAAACGTCTCGTTTTGGCAAAGCGGACGTATGACTGCAAGCAGCGTTTCCGTAAGGGGAACGATATAAGTTTTTGAACGGCAGGACAGTAGATTTTTCAATATTGCGCCTGAAGTTTCATCAAAGTGTTTTCCTTCTATAAGGAAAAGAATTCGTTTTTCCTCCGGATCAATGTGAAGTCTCGATGCCCGATCGGAAATTTCATAGTGCGGGATATTCCCGGTCATCAGTCCCTGCAGAAAATCAGTGCGGTTATATTTTTCTTTGTAAGCTGTGCAAAGACAGTGGATCTGTGTCAGCGCAGGTTCGATCTGTTCAGGCGCTGCACCGGATACCTCAAGCGAGATTCCGGTAATTTTTTTTAATTCAAGCAGAGCTTTGTTTAGTTCATTCATCTGTGCTGTAGTTTCTGTTTTGCGGTTTGTAGTCTGTTCAGTATTTTCTCCCATAGATTAACCTCGTTTTGAATAAAGAGGCCGCACCTGTAATAAGTGCAGCCCCCCTTTAAATTCTTATTATAAGCAGTATTGTCAGAAATGAGATCCTGATCAAACCGGGCGTTCTGACACTATGTAACTGCTGTTTTGATTTTAAATCATTAGTTTGTAATCGTCAACTCGGTTTCTTTGTCAAATACGTGAATTTTTTCCATATCAAGCGCGAATACGGCTTTATCGCCTGTACGCAGTGTCGTACGAGGATTTACACGAGCTGTCATCTGTGTTCCTTCTACGTCAAAGTAAAGGAATACTTCAGCGCCGAGCAATTCGTATACTTTGATCTCAGATTCGATAATGCTGTCAGGCGAATTGCTGATAAATGCCTGAGAATCATGTACGTCTTCAGGACGGATACCGAGAACAACTGTTTTTCCGTCATAGTTTCCGTTGATAAGAGCCTGTTTCTTGGAAGCAGGAACTTTTAATACATGTTTTCCTACAGTCAATGTTACATCATCACCTTTTACAGAGCATACGGCATCCATAAAGTTCATCTGAGGAGATCCGATAAATCCTGCAACGAACAGGTTGCACGGTGTATTGTAAAGGTTCTGCGGTGTATCGACCTGCTGAACGACTCCGTCTTTCATAACGACGATTCTCGTTCCGAGAGTCATGGCTTCTGTCTGGTCATGTGTTACATAGATGATCGTTGCGCCGAGGTTTTCGTGAAGTTTTGAAATCTCGATACGCATCTGGACTCTCAGTTTTGCGTCAAGGTTGGAAAGAGGTTCGTCCATAAGGAATACTTTCGGATTACGAACAATGGCACGTCCCATGGCAACACGCTGTCTTTGTCCTCCCGAAAGAGCCTTCGGCTTCCGGTCGAGCAGTTTGTCAAGGTCAAGGATTCTTGCCGCTTCACGGACTTTTTTGTCGATTTCTGCTTTCGGTACTTTACGAAGTTTCAGACCAAACGCCATATTATCATATACTGTCATGTGCGGATACAATGCGTAGTTCTGGAATACCATTGCGATATCACGGTCTTTCGGTTCTACGTCGTTCATAACTTTTCCGTCGATTTTGAATACTCCGTCGGAAATATCTTCCAAACCTGCGATCATACGAAGTGTTGTAGATTTACCGCATCCGGACGGACCGACGAAGATGATGAATTCTTTATCTGCGATTTCGAGGTTGAAATCTTTTACTGCATGGAATCCGTTCGGATAAATTTTCTGAACGCCTTTAAGTGATAAACTTGCCATTTTATGTTCCTCCTAAAAATAAACTTGTTTTTCTGGATTTTTCTTATGAGATAAGTATAACCGTAAGCCAGAAACAGAACAATGTCATGAGTGACTAAAAAAAGCGGCGGAAAGTGTACATGTTGACGAAAAATGAGAAATCAGATACAATAGCACTGTTATAAGCGATGAAAACAGTAAAGAAAAGAGGAATAAAATTATGGCAAATCCAATCGTTACATTTGAGATGGAAAACGGCGATATCATGAAAGCGGAGCTTTATCCCGAGATTGCGCCGAATACGGTAAATAACTTTATTTCATTGATTAATAAAGGATTTTACGACGGTCTGATCTTTCACCGTGTGATCCGCGGATTTATGATCCAGGGCGGATGTCCGAACGGAAACGGAATGGGTGGTCCGGGATACGCGATCAAAGGCGAGTTTGCACAGAACGGTTTCCAAAACGATCTTGCACATGATCCGGGAGTTCTTTCCATGGCTCGTGCAATGCATCCTGATTCTGCGGGAAGCCAGTTTTTTATCATGCATGAAAAATCACCGCATCTGGACGGCGCTTATGCGGCGTTTGGAAAGATCACGGAAGGAATGGATATTGTAAATAAGATCGCAGAAACCGCAACAGATTACAGCGATCGTCCGCTTGAAGAGCAGAGAATGAAAAAGGTGACTGTAGAATTGTTCGGAGAAACATATGACGAACCGGAGACAGTATAAGCTGTAAAGGCAAAAAAGAAAAGTAAAGATGCTGACAGATTCCCCTTAGGCAGGCAAGGAAACGAAAACCTGTTTAAGGGGATTGTTATGTCACAGTATTTACAGCCGATATTCCATAATGTAATCATCCATGAAAAAGCCGTTTCCAATATCATTTTTCTGAGCGTCGATCGTCTGAAAACCAAAGTGACGGTATACGTTCAGAGAGTGATCGTTGTGCTTATTACATGTCAGCCAAATGGCGGAACAATTTCGCTGCCGACATAAATTTTTTAGAAAATCAAACAAAAATGCGGCTAAATGTCTGCCGCGGTATTGTTTGGCAATGTACAGTTTGCTCAAAAACATCCTTCCGTCCTGATCCTGCCTAATCGCCATATATCCGCACAGTTTTCGGTTGCCGAGAAGCCGGTAGTATTCGTATCCGGTAAGAACCTGATCTTGTAAAGCCGGATAAGACTGAAAACGTGACAGCATATATTCTACCTGCTCTTTGCCGATGATCGGCGTGAAATGTTCATGCCAGATCACATCTGCCAAAGCGGCGATCTCTTGAAGATCCTCGTTAGTTTCTGCCTTGCGGATTGTAAACGGTTGATCCGTTCGATTGTCTGAAGATGTCTGATCCATGAGAAATATTCCCCCTTCTTTTTTTATCAAATATTATAGTACAAATAACATATTTTCCGCAACTTTCTAAAAATAATATTAATTATTAGCACTCAACACAAAAGAGTGCTGATTTTCTATTGACTTTTAAATATTGCCGTACTAGAATGTCTGTTAGACATAAAAAACAGATCGCATGAAGCCGATGTATATAAAGTATACCGGGAGATGCGTAAGTCATAAAATCAAAAAAAGATAAGGAGTGTTTACAATGGCAGTGAAAAAAGGAACATTATCGATCGACAGCGAAAATATATTTCCGATTATAAAGAAATGGGTGTATTCGGATCATGATATTTTTGTGAGGGAACTTATATCAAATGGCTGCGATGCGGTTACGAAGCTGAAAAAGCTTGATATGATGGGAGAATATGAACTTCCCGAAGATTATAAGGCAAAGATCGAAGTAATTGTCAATCCGGAAGAAAAGACAATGAAATTTATCGATAACGGCCTTGGTATGACAGCCGAAGAGGTAGAAGAGTACATTACGCAGATCGCATTTTCGGGAGCGACACAGTTTCTTGAAAAATATAAAGATAAAACGACAGAAGACGATATGATCGGTCATTTCGGACTTGGATTTTATTCTGCGTTTATGGTGGCGGATGAAGTTCAGATCGACACATTGTCTTATAAAGAAGGCGCATCTGCCGTACACTGGGCAAGTCAGGGAGGTACGGAATATGAGATGCAGGAAGGAAATAAAGAGACGGTCGGAACAGAGATCACACTGTTTTTAAATGAAGACAGTCTTGCGTTTGCAAATGAATACCGCGCAAGAGAAGTGATTGAAAAATATTGTTCTTTTATGCCTGTTGAAATCTTCCTTTCCAAAGCAAATGCGCAGCCGGAGTATGAAACGATCGATGAGGAGGATGTGCTTGACACAGACGAAGTCGTAGAGCATATTACGGAAGAAGTAAAAGAAGGCGAAGAAGGAGAACCGAAAAAGAAAGCGAAGATCGTGAAACGCCCTGTTTCTTTGAGCGATACTCATCCGCTGTGGAGCAAGAGTCCGAGCGAGTGTACAAAGGAAGAATACATTGATTTTTACCGCAAAGTGTTCATGGATTATAAAGAGCCTTTGTTCTGGATCCATTTGAATATGGATTACCCGTTTAACTTAAAAGGAATTTTGTATTTTCCGAAGATCAATACGGAATATGAATCTATCGAAGGAACGATCAAGCTGTACAACAATCAAGTTTTTATCGCGGACAATATCAAGGAAGTGATTCCGGAGTTCCTTATGGTTCTCAAAGGTGTGATCGACTGTCCGGATCTGCCGCTTAATGTATCAAGAAGCGCCCTGCAAAACGATGGATTCGTCAATAAAGTTGCCGATTACATTTCTAAGAAAGTGGCGGATAAGCTGACGGGAATGTTTAAGACAGACAGAGAGAATTATGAGAAATACTGGGATGACATCAGTCCGTTTATCAAATTCGGATGTCTGAAAGATGAAAAATTCGGCGAGAAGATGAAAGATTCGATGATCTACAAAAACCTGGATCACAAATATCTGACATTAGAAGATATTATAAATGAAAGTAAAGCTGCAGGAACAGAAGAAGAGACAGCCGAAGAGGCGGCAGCGGAAACAGATGTGCAGACAGATACGGACGATCAGGATAAAGAGCCTGAGAAAACGTCGGTTTACTATGTGACAGATGAAGTTCAGCAGAGCCAATACATCAATATGTTCAAGGCACAGGGACAAGACGCGATCGTACTGACACATAATATTGATTCTGCGTTTGTGACTTATCTGGAACAGAAACATGAAGACGTCAGATTTTTAAGAATCGATGCCGATGTACATGAGTCTTTGAAAGATGAAGTTGCAGAAGACGAGAAAGAATCTTTCGGAAAAATGGCAGACAGTCTCGTGGAAATCTTCCGAAAAGAACTAAATGACGATAAGCTCGATGTGAAAGTGGAAAAGCTTAAAGACGATAAAGTGGCGTCTATGGCTGTTTTGTCAGAAGAAAACCGCCGTATGGAAGAGATGATGAAGATGTACGGTATGAGCGGAATGGATCCGGCTATGTTCGGCAGCAAGGCGACACTTGTACTCAACGCAAACCATCCGCTTGTGAAGTTCCTGACAGAGAACAAAGAAAGCGAGAATGTAACTGTCATCTGTAAACAGCTTTATGATCTTGCAATGCTTGCTCATAAGCCTTTAAGCCCGGAAGAAATGACGGCGTTTGTACAAAGAAGCAACGAGATCATGCTTTTACTCACAAAATAAAATGATAATGATAAAGGCAGCCTGTATAGTTTTTTATACAGGCTGCTAAATTAAAACCGTTTTTTATTTCTGTCAATTTAGTAATTCAAAATCAATCCCTTTTTTCTTAAAGAAATTTTCAGTCATTTCATCCCATGCATGTTCTAATGTTTTATCCATCGTAAAAGTCTTGAAGGAAGTTCCGGTAATACATGTCAATGTTTCTCCGTTGTAGCGGATGTTCAGATAGAGTCCCTGCACAGCGTCCGCCTGAACGGAAAGATCGTTTTGCAAGAGGAGCGTTTCGATGTTCTTCGGAGCAAGGCTGAATACGAATTGGAAGGCAAGAGGAGTCCGTTTTCCTTTGATGAGGGAAAAGCAGAAGTTTCTTACATTTTTCCAATAAGAGTATTCGGGAAGGACGGCGTTAGAGTCAAAGAACTCTTTTTTGATAAAGCCGTCAATGTGAAATGTATTGAATGTTGTGATCTCTCCTTCGATAAATGAAAAATGATCAAATGTTTCATTTAACAGAAGGTGCGACATGAAATCTTTTATATTTGTCAATGAAAATGCGATCATGGAAAGACTCCTTATCATTGTATATTTGTTCATTTTACCTGCCATGTTTTTGATATGACAGGGTCATACTGATTGTACCACGAAACGGATGTGCCGTCATTGACTTTTTAATCTAAAAAAAGTATTATTATCTTGGGTTATTTTTATTTGTAAAATAAAATGAGTATTATAATGGGGAAACAATATAAATGAAGAAAATAAAACAGAAAACAAAAAGGAAGATCGTTCTTGCGGTATGTGTTCTTGCGGCAGCGCTTGTCATTGTGCTGATCGTGCAGGGCGTGCGGGGACTTTTTTATAAGAAAGCGGACACATCGGCAGGGCTGG
>UMFA01014159.1_pt1 | contig 10157 bp, 14 predicted proteins | sample 1964891 | NCBI WGS metagenome assembly UMFA01 (sample SAMEA4836034, study PRJEB28245) | human gut metagenome | biome: gut microbiome; material: fecal sample | place: Denmark | collected 2008
ATAGGCGAGGTTAGGAGGGTAAGTGAAAATGCTCGAAATGCAACAATAGCATTTTTTATCATGCCGGGAACACCTAAAAAACCGCTTTTTAATGCTTTTAATCCGTTTATAAAAGCGGCAGGAATTCCTTTAATTGATGTGACAGTCCAATCTTTAAGAGCTATTGTTGATTTTGTAATGTTACCGGGAAGTTCTTTAAAACCTCGAATTATACCGTTTCTCAAATTGTTATCTATTCTTTTTATATCTGCAAAGATTCCGCTTTTAATTGAGAAATTGGACATATCAAGACCCAAAGGGTTTCCGAGGCTTGCTATTTTTCTTCCGTACTCAAGATTATGAGCGGTTGTGTTAAAGCCGATTGAACCGAATAATTTTATTGCATTTTGAGCCAACACAGGGGTTAAATCTCTTGCGTAAGCGAGAAATTTTCCGTAGCCTGAAGTAATTTTACCTACAAGCATTAATATTGTTCCGAGTGTTGTTAATACAAGCCCTGCTCCGATAGTTCCGATTATTGCCGTAAAAATTCCTTTTTGTAATAACGGATTTTTATTAATCTTTGTCAGAAGTTCGTTTATTTTTTGGATCGGCTCATGAAGATGAGGAAATACTAACTCTTTCATATTAATTTTTAAGAGTTTGAATTGCTCTTGCGTTGTTTCCATCATGTGATTAAAATCTTCATCCATAACGCCGTCAGCACCAAGAGCCGATGCTTTAATTCTTCGATACTCATCGAGATTTTGCATCATAGGTTTTAAGAAGTTTAAGTCCGTTTTATTTCTGAATATTTCCGAAACGGCAAATACGTCACCGCCCGTCAATTGATTAATTAAAACAACTATTTCTTCAATAGGGTCTTTTGATTCTGCTATAACCTGATTTAAAAACTTAGGTAAATCAACGTGATACAACTCTTTAAAACGGTTAACCGCCATTGGAGATGTTATTGCTTGCAAGAAACTTTCAAAGTTTGTGGCAGCTTCGGCAGCAGAGCCAGCTCCTTTCATAGCAACCTGCAAAGCAGCACCTAATTGAGTAACGGCAGGGATACCTCTCATACCGAGCATACTCGCTCCTGCGGTTAAACTCGGAAATGCGGCAGACATATCTTTTAATTCAAATCTGCCTTCTTTTCCTGCTTGAGCAAGAATGTCCATTGTTTTACCCAAGTCCTCAACATTAACCTTTAAATTGTCCGTTACGGCAAATGCTGTTTTTGAAATATCTACAATCTCCGCTTGAGCCGCCGTTGCAGTCCTACCGATTACATTCATATAATCAAGTGCTTTTGTCGGATCAATACCCGATGCAACAAGAACATTCGTGCCTTCTGCGATTTCACTTCTGAATTGGTTTGTATATCTTGAAATTTGACCGAGCCTTTTATCCATATCTTCTAATTGCTTGGCAGATAATTGTCCGACATTACCGAGTTCTCTTAATTGATGTTCTAATGAAATAGCCTCCGGGATTGCTTCCGTTATTCCGAGTTTATATGCTAAGCCTGTCCCTGCCGCAGTCAACCCTGCTCCGAGTTTTACCATATTTTGACCGAGTTTATCCAAGCACTCGGAGGTTTTTTGAATTTTATTCTGCAATTTATCAAACTCGGCATTTGATTTTGTAACCGCATCACGTATAACCCTCGACATTTTGTCGATGGCAACAAGTGATAAAGATATTTTCATCATTGTGTCGAGCATTGTTCCTCAAATTCTGTGTTGCGGTTATTTGTGTATTTTATGGCTTGAGAACACCAATAGGTAATGACAGGGATTGGCATTTCGCAGATTTCAGAATATTGCCAACCTGTAATCTTGCATAAATGAATTATTGATTGAGAATCAGGCAATACATTTATGCAATTATCTGTTCGATTTCCTTTTGCGTTGGTTTCGTTTGAACTTTCGGTGTTTCCTGCGTTTTCTGAATTTGAAACTTCCCCGATATTTCTGCTTGCAGGGCGACTACATCTGCTAAGTCCATTTCCAATATGTCTTCGTAAACATATTTTTGTCCGTCAATTTCGGCAAGTTCCGCTATAAGAGCATAGGGAATTTCCTCCGATGTTTTTGCTTTCATTTGAGCCTGAAGCAAATCACAGCCTTTGCCGGATTTAATTTCTGCAACTTTTCCTGATGGTAGAGTAATAGTTTTTGTCATAATTTTTTTGTCTCCTCTTTTTTTTGTATTCAAAGTTATTTTTAACCCCGTTCAAAAAGTGTTCAAAAACCTTTCTATTGAATTTTTATGTGTGGGGGAATATAAATTATCATTCGGGAATTTTTAAGAGCCTTTAAAACGATTCTGTCAATTTTAATGTTTGATATCTTTTTCTTGTCGTAATTTTAGTCGGCTCTGAGGGGGTAGAACAGGCAATTAAAGCAAGTGCCAATGCCCAAAATCTGTCAGCGTGTCCGTTTGCTTCAGAGGTCTCTGCATCAAAACGAATATTTCCGGCTTTGGTTATAACCTTTCTTATTGAGTGCAAGTCCTCCCTTATATCGTGGTCGTTTGGTATAAATACGGTTTTATCTTCAAAATTTGTACGAAGGTTATATGCCATTTCCTCTTTTGATTTATTAGTAAACATAACCGCTTCCACACGATATTTTCCAAAATCATTCTGTGCCGTTTCCGCTAATTGCATTCCGATACCCGTTGAGTCAATGCAACATCTTCTTAATTTGGGATGTTTTAAAATATTTGAAATTACATCATATTGAATTTGAAAAGGTGTGCGTTCTAATATTTCAACTCTTCTTGTGTATTTTGAGTTTTCAAATCTTTCAATACACCATATAACCGTTAAATCTTTTCTTCTTCCGATATCTACTCCGACATATAAATCGCCTTTGATTTCATCAAGAGGTTTTAAAATATCTTGAACTTCGCAAGATGAAATTAAATCATAAGGAAGAAAAGCACAAGCCTCATCTATTGCAATGCAGCAATATTCCTGCAGCCAAGTATATTCATCAAAACAGTCTTGTCTTTGATCCTCAATCCACGATTCTCTTTCTTCTTTTGTAGTTTTTCGGTTATAGATTTTATCTACCAATCCCTCGTCAACCGCAAGATTAATCGGTGTTTTATGATGTGACCACTTTAATTTACCCTTTTCAATTTGTGTTAGAAATTTATAATACAGACAATTTTGTCCGTTGTGTGTTGAGAGAATTCTTAAAGGATAACCCCAAGTTATGCAGGGGCGTGCTGCTTTCCATAATTCTGAAGGATTGTTATGAAATGCAAATTCATCAAGAACAACCTTTCCTCCTTTTGAACGGAAGCCTTTAGGATTAGATGATAGTGCGTGAATTTTAGTGCCGTTTGAAAACTCTATTACAAATGCTTTTATATCTTTCTCGTTATCAATAACGACTTCACCTACTGATTTTGCGGCAACATTGAATAATTTAACCCATTTTTCGCAGTAATCAATATATTCACGTGCGGCAGATTCATCGGCTGAGGTAAACCAAACAGCAGGGACTTTTCTTTTTACGCAATCTCTTACATCTTCATAGCTTTGAACATAAGTCGCTCCTATTCTTCGAGATTTCTCCCATATTTTTACTTTGGAATTATCATTTAACCACCGCATTTGATACGGCAGAAAAAAATTAGTTTTCTTCTGTTGCTGTTCTGTCGTCATTCGGAACAATACCTAAAATCTCTTCTTCGATTTTTGCAACGATATCGGCACTAAGACCATTTTGTGATTCTTTTTTGTCTTTTTTAGCCACGACATCTTCGTAATCTTTGACTTTCGCAAACAAAGGCAGTATTTTGCAAAAAGTGTACATTCTGCTTGCATCTACTTTTTCGCCCGAATCAATATCCGATGAAATGTCTTTCATTAATTTACGAGCGAATTCATATAATTCCTCATGGAAGCATTTTTTGGATTTTAAAAAATCACTCCGTCTTTTTTCCCAATCGTATTCTTCTTTCCAAGCCATAACGGTCTTGCGATTAAGATGCAGACGATTTGCAATTTCTTCCATAGACACGAATTCATATATAAATAATCTCTCAGCCTCGCTGAGCAATAATTTCTTTTTGCTATTCAAGCTCAGCCTCCAAATTTTTAATTTTAGATGACAGCGTTTTCATCTCGTCTTGTAATGCCTTAAGTCTTATTGAGGTTACAACAATTTTTTCCGTATCAATATTAATTATTTCCTCATAAGGATTTAATAACGAACGCAAAAGCAAAATTAAACCCGATGATTCTGTGTCAATACATCTGTATCTTTTTTTGGACTCGGCAAGCATTCCTTTTAATTGCAATCTTTCAGGATTCATCTATGATATCTCCTTCTTTAAAATCGGACACCATAAATTGTTATCAATTTTGCTTTCGATTCTTGAAAGGATTGCTGCGTGATATTGGTTTGTTTCAAGCAAATCTTTCAGAATTTCAAAATTATTCTGAATAATTTTTTCAAATGCCTTTACCTGTGATTGATGGTATATATACCAAATTGCAAAGATTAATGCAGGGAAACCGACATTTTCAACAAACGGCGATAAATGATTTAAAAATTCCATAAAACTCCTTAAATTACTTATGAGAGAGAAAAGAAAAAAGGACAAAAAATGTCCTGTTATTTATCTTATATTAAAGTTTAAATCGCTTTCCATCTGCTTTTCAAATACATCATGTCTTGATTTTTTTCAATGAACTGTTCAATGAAAAAAATCTTGTAATAATACCTTTGAAACCCTTATTGCACACCGTTTATACTCTGATTATACAAATTTATTTTAGTACACCAGTGTAACAACTAAAACGGAGTTATTAATTAATGAAATTTTTTGAAGTTTTCAAAGCCGGAAAGTACCCACAGGGTAATTTCACGAAAAAAGAAATCGCACAAATTGCGACCAATTATGATCCTAAATTTTGCGAAGCACCGATTACAATCGACCATCAGCAATCAGGGCCTGCATACGGTTGGGTTGATGTCGTAAAAGCTGATAACGATAAATTGAAAGTCAGCTTTAAAGATGTTCCCGAAGAATTTGAAAAGGAAGTCAATTCAGGGAAATACAAGAAAGTATCTGTTGAGATTTATAGGAACTTAGAGGGTAAGGGAGCTTATTTAAAAGCCGTTTCATTCTTAGGTGCAGCAACTCCTCAAGTTAAAGGATTAGAACCTATTAAATTTATGGAATCGGAAGCGGATATTTTTGAATTCGAAAATGAAGAAACAATCGAAAATGTGTCCCAAGATGAGATTAATGATTTAAAAAAGCAAGTAATCGATCTTGAAAACCAAGTTGCTTCCTATAAAGAATCAAACAAAAAACTGGAAACAATTAAATCATTAAAAGAAAAGATTTCTGCCTTAAACGATGAAGTCGCAACCTTCAAAGAAAAGGCAAAAGATAAAGAAGAAATTGAAAAAGAGTTAAATGACATTAAACTGTCTCTGAAGAAAAAGGAGTTTGAAGAATTTATCGACAAACAAATTGAAAAAGGCACTCTTGTTCCTGCAAATAAGAATGTCGTTTTATCGGTTCTTCAGGAACTGGATGATGTCAAAAAATTTGGGGAGGACTCGACCGTCATTATTGACTTTAAATCTTTTATCGAGTCCCTTAAGCCCCAAATTGAATTTAAGGAAGTTGCCACAAAAGATAAACACAACGGCAACAACAATGAAGATGTTGATAAATTCTCAAACGCCGATGAAGAAAGTGTTGAAATATTTAAACAGGCACGAGCATTGGCTCAAAAAGAAAACATCACATTTAAAGAAGCACTACTTAAATTAAACATATAAGGAGCTAAAATTGGGAAGACTTGAAGAACTGCGTATTAACGCATATTTATCGGAAGTAGCAAGAGGATACAAAAACAATGCTTTTGTAGCAGATGTTTTATTCCCGACTATATTTTCCGAAAAAGAAAAAATTGATATTTTTGAATTTAACAAAGAAGCTTTCAATATTTACGATACTGAAAGAGCAATTCGAGCTAATTCAAATGTTATCTCGCCAAAGGGATTTAAAAAGCATACAACGAGCTTAACGGAACACGACCTTTCATATCCTATCGATTATCGTGAAGAACAGGAAGCCGAAAAAGTAAAACTGCAATTACACGCAACAAATGTTGTAACTGAAGGGTTAAAACTAAAGCACGAGAAACAATGTGCTGATTTAGTTCAGAATCCTGACAATTATCCTGTCGAAAACAAATTAATTTTATCGGGAACTTCTTGTTTTACCGATAAAAATTCAGATCCTCAAGGGGTTATTGATGATGCAAAAGATGCCGTTTCCGCAAAAATTGCACAAGACCCGAATACAATGGTAATCGGTCAGGCGGCTTGGAAAACACTTAAAAAGCACCCTCAATTAAAGGGTTTGATTTCCGATAACCTCAATAAATTAGTAACTATTAATTTATTGAAAGAGATATTTGAAATTGAAAATATCGTGATTGGTAAATCAATCTTTGCGGATAAGGACAATAATTTTGTCAGAATTTGGCAGGATAATATCGTGCTTGCCTATGTACCGAATTTAGGCACATCAAGAACGGAATACGATCCGTCTTTTGCATACACCGTTCGCAAAAAAGATGCTCTGAATATTGACGAGTATCAAAAAGAAGGTAACAAAGTCAAATACATCAGAGCAACGGATATTTACACACCGTTTCTTGTAGGTGCTGAAGCAGGGTATTTGATTTCAAAAGTTAACGGCGAAAGAGAATAAGGAGGATAAATGGCTAAATATAAAGTTAAACATACTTCAATTATGCACAATAAAAAACTCTATATAGAAGGCTCAACGGTTGAATTAACCGATGAACAGGCAAAACGTCTTGAGGATTTTGTTGAATTAATCCCCGAAACAAAAACAACAAAGCCTGAAACAAAATCAAAAACAGATTCAAAACAAACAAATAAAACCACCGAAACAAAAAACGAAACCGTAAAAACTGACGGTAATGACGGAGGAAAAACCGATGACAAATAAACATTATAAGCCGTTATTCATTGAATCCGTTAAGGTTTTATCCGATATAAAACAACACAGATTTATCGGGTTTGACGGTAATTATTGTGCTGAAAAAGCAAAAGCACTCGGTGTGTCTGACGTGGATACCGAAAAAGAACAATTCGCTCCCGTTGCAATATTTGGCTCTCTTCTTGTAGAAGCAGGAGGAACTATTGCCGTTGGCGATCCTGTAACTTCAAATTCTGAAGGTAAAGCCGTTAAAGCTGAAGAAACAGATACAATTAACGGATATGCTCAAGATCCTGCAACGGAAGGCGGCGAAGTAAGAATTTTAAGAGGAATATAATATTGGATTATTGCACGATTGAAGACATTGATACACAAATCTCTACCCCTACTCTTATCCAGCTAACATCTGATGACGGGCAAGAAGAAGTCAATCGTGTCGTGGCTCAAGAAGCCATCCTTTATTCTTCTGCTCTCATTGACGGATATCTTCGAGGCAGATATACTCTGCCCTTAGATATCCATTTTCCTTTACTTCGTATTCTTGCAATTGACTTAAGCATACATCGACTTTACTCAAGACGTATGAGAAATGAAATGCCCGAAGTAATTGAGAATAATTACAAAAATGCAATTCAAACTTTAAGAGATATCCAAAAAGGTGTTATTTCACTTCAAAGTGAAAACGATTTAGTTGAAACATCAGGATCGGCTGATGAATACAGAACAAATAAAGATATTCTCGATAAATTATTCGGAAAGCAGAGAATGAGTGAATATTAGAGATATTGAAAATTCAATAATCGAAAAATTAAAAACCACTTTTCCTGAAGTTTTGGTTCAGGGTTTCCCGGATAAACCATCGGAATTTATATTATTACACTCAATAGGTGCTTTATTAGTGCATTATCAGGGGAGTAATTACACAAATTCAGATGCTCTCGCTTTTATTTCTCAAGAAAACAAAAAAGAGTTTTCCATAACTGTTGTCACAAGAGATCTGCGTTCAAATAACGGTGCGTATGAATATCTTGATAAAGTCAAAGAAACACTAACAGGCTTTCAGATAGACGGTTGTACGCAATTAATGCCAACAAAAGATTTCTTTATTTCCGAGAATGCCGGAATTTGGCAATACGGAATTAATTTCACACTAACTACTAATAACATACAAATTTATTAATTTCCCTTTAGGAGGATTTATATGCCTGCAAGTTTTCTTCATGGTGTTGAAACCATTGAAATTACTAAGGGTGCAAGAACAATTACAACGGTAAAAACTGCCGTTGTCGGAATTGTCGGAACTGCACCTATTCAAGATGTTGAAGAAGAATATAAAACAATTAATACCCCTACTGTAATTTTAAACGAGGTGGAAGCTGTTAAATATTTTGGCAGTAATAAAGCCGGATATACTATTCCACAAGCATTGGAAGCAATATTTGATCAGGGTGCAGGAATAGCCATTGTAATTAATGTTTATGACCCTGATAAACACGAAAGTGTTGAAGACGTAAAAATATCAGATATCAATGGAAGTATTGATGCCGTTACCGGGAAAAGAACAGGAATGAAAGCATTTGAAGACTGCTATTCCTTATTCGGCTATTATCCTAAAACAATTATTGCACCTGTTTTTTGTGAAGATACTGCCGTTGTGACAGAAATGAATACGATTTGCAATAAAATTCGTGCAATGGGTATCGTTGATGCTCCTGTTGGTGCTTCGGTACAAGATATAATAAAAGGTCGTGGGCCTGAAGGCACAATAAACTTTAACACATCATCAGAACGTTTAATTCTTTGCTATCCTCACGTTAAAGTCTATGACTCCGAATCTGATTCAATTAAACTGCAACCCTACTCTCAAAGGTTAGCAGGAGTAATTGCCGCCAAAGATGTCGAGAAAGGTTATCATTGGTCGCCATCGAATACGGAAATTCAGGGAATAGTCGGAGTTGAAAAGCAATTAACTTCTATGATTAATGATCCTAATTCTGAGGTTAATACACTTAATGAATCAGGGGTTGTTACCATTTTTAATTCCTACGGCTCAGGTTTTAGAACTTGGGGAAACCGTTCCGCCGCTTATCCGTCATTAACTCATCCCACTAATTTTATAAACGTCAGACGAACGGCAGATATATTGCACGAAAGTGTCGAATATTCGATGCTACAGTTTATTGACTACCCGATAGATAACGGTTTGATTGATTCTATCTGCGAAACGGTTAACCAATTTATCAGAACTCTAATAGGCAGAGGAGCATTGATTGACGGAAAATGTACTTTCAACTCGGACAAAAACCCTGCAACAGAAATTGCAAACGGTCATCTTGTTTTTGATATTGAATTTATGCCTCCAACCCCTGCCGAACGTATAACCTTTGAGTCATTTATCGATATTGAATTATTAAAATCATTAGGAGCATCTTAATGTATTGCATCGTAAATGATGAGGGAGGTTTGGAAGTTTATACGGATACTAACGACATTTGTTTTAACTGCAAACAACTTTACAAATGTCCTTTAATACAAGCTCTAAGCAAAGAGTATGTTATTCTTCACTACTCAAATATTGAGATTCAGGAATGCGGTATTTATAAGCACTAATAATTCAAAAATCAGGAGTTTTTATGTCAAAAATTGAAATCAATAAATTAACAAATGCCAATATTTATATGAACGGCACAAATCTTTTAGGAAGAGCAGAAGAAGTTCAACTGCCGCAAATAAAACACAAGATGGCAGAGCATAAGGCTCTTGGTATGGTTGGCTCTGCTGAATTTTTTGCCGGAATTGATAAACTTGAGTGCAAAATAAAATGGAACGCTCTTTATACAAACGTATTAAGAACGTGTGCCAATCCCTTTTTAGCGGCAATGATTCAGGTAAGAGCCAATCTTGAAACATACAACGGTACGGGAAGAATTCAGGAAGTCCCTGCGACAGCTTTTATCATAGGGACTTTTAAAGAATTTCCTCTCGGCAATATTAAACCGCACGAAAATGCCGAATACGAAACGACCATGGCTGTTACCTATGCAAAATTGATTGTTGATAAACAGGAAATTTTTGAAATTGATGTCCTGCAAAATATATACAAAGTAGGCCCGATTGATGTTCTTTCTCTATTCAAGAAAAATGTGGGGGCTTAATGGAAG
>UMFA01024456.1_pt1 | contig 10157 bp, 7 predicted proteins | sample 1964891 | NCBI WGS metagenome assembly UMFA01 (sample SAMEA4836034, study PRJEB28245) | human gut metagenome | biome: gut microbiome; material: fecal sample | place: Denmark | collected 2008
ATGCAAAATGTACCCGTATCTGGTGGGTCCGGCCCGTCACCGGGACGCAGGCCGCAAGGCTCAGGCCGTTTTCGGCTTTCAATATGGTATATTCCGTCCGGCTGGGTTTGCCGTCGGGGGTGACGCACCGCCCGATGATGCTCTCCCCCTGCCGCCCGATGGGGGCGTCGATGACGCCCGGCCCGAGGGGAAGTTCTCCTTCTGCAACGGCGTAGTAGAGCTTTTCCACCCGCTGCGCCAGCAGCGGGGCGGCGTAACCATTCTGAGCCGCCAGCACGAGGCCGCTGGTGTCCTTGTCGATGCGGTTCACCGGGCGGAAGACGGGGCTTCTGCCCTGACGCAGCGCCCAGGCGGCATAGCCGTTCGCCAGCGTATCCAGCGGGTAATTCAGGGTAGGATGCACCGCGAGATGGGGCGGCTTTTCCACCACGAGGGCAAAAGCGTCCTCGTAGACCACATCCACCGGAATGTCGTCCTGCGGCGCAACGCCCTCCCCCTCCGGCGGCAGTTCAAAGGAGATGACCTGCCCGGCCTCCACCCGGCGGTTGGCCAGGATGGGGGCGCCGTCGGCAAAAAAGCCGCTGCCCCGGAATTTCACGGCCCGGGACAGGTCGGTGGAGACGCTGCACCTGCGCAGAAAACCGCGCAGCAGCATCCCATCCGCCTCGGGCGGGACTTTGAAATAAAGCTTCATCTTCCCACCTCCAGCGCGGGCAACATATAAGATAAGTATAGCAAAATTCTCTTTCTCTTGCAAATCTTGTTTTTTTATGGTATCATGAGGAGCGGAAAACGAGTGGAACATACGGCGGCGGGGCGGCTTTGACCGCTCTGAGGAAAGTCCGGGCCTCACAGAGCACGGTAACTGCTAACGGCAGCCGAGGGTGACCTCAGGGAAAGTGCAACAGAAAGGAAACCGCCGCAGCAATGCGGTAAGGATGAAAGGGCGAGGTAAGAGCTCACCAGCGCATGGGTGACTATGCGGCTTTGTAAACCCTACCGGAAGCAACGCCTATATGGGACGTACAGCGCTGCTCGCGTGTCCCGAAGGCGGCACGAACCTGTCAGCAATGGCAGGTCTAGACAGATCGTCGTTTAATACAGAACCCGGCTTACGGTCTATCTCGTTTTCCATCTTTTGTTTTCAGCGCTGTCTGCGGTGTGCAGGCAGCGTTTTTTCGTTTCTTTAACCACACTGTCACTTTTCGTTTGGGCTGGTTTGTGGTATACTGAACAAAACCCCACAGAGCACGTCTCCGCCGGGGCCTTAATTCAACAGACAGGATGTGAAATCCTCCGATGAAAGATGGTTTTTTGAAAGCAGCTGCCCTCTCGCCCTCACTGCGGGTGGCCGACTGCAATTATAACGCTTCCCAGATCGTATCTCAGTTACAGGACGCTGCGGCCCGCGGCGTCAGGCTGGCGGTGTTCCCCGAGTTCTGCCTCACCGGCTACACCTGCGGCGATCTGTTCTTGCAGCGCACGCTGCAGCAGGGCGCGCTGGACGCCCTGCAGACCGTGCTGGACGCCAGCCGGGAGCTGGACGTCGTGGCCCTCGTGGGCCTGCCGCTGCTGGTGCGGGGCAAGCTGTACAACTGCGCCGCCGTCCTCTGCGGCGGGCGTCTGCTGGGCCTTGTCCCCAAGACCTACCTGCCCAACTACGGCGAGTTCTACGAAAAGCGCCAGTTCACCCCGGGCAGCACTGAGGTAGAGACGGTAACAGTCTGCGGGCAGGAGGTACCCTTCGGTACGTCCCTGCTCTTCCGCTGCCGCCAGATGCCCAGCTTCGTTCTGGGCGTGGAGATCTGCGAAGACCTGTGGAGCGCTCTGCCCCCCTCCACCTTCCACACGCTGGCCGGTGCCACCGTCATTGCGAACCTTTCGGCCAGCGATGAGACGGTCGGCAAGGCCGAGTACCGCCGGGCGCTGGTGTCGAACCAGTCCGCCCGCCTGCTCTGCGGCTACCTGTACGCTTCTGCCGGCCACGGCGAGAGCACCCAGGACATGGTCTTCGCCGGCCACGACCTCATCGCCGAGAACGGCACCCTCCTCGCCGAGACATCTCCCTTCGAGGGCGGCTGGGCTGAGACGGAGCTGGACTGCCAGCGGATGGAGTTGGAGCGGGCGCGCAACACCAGCTTCGAGCCCAGCGCTGAGGGGTATCTGACCGTCGATTTCGACCTTGCCCTCACCGAGACCAAGCTCTCCCGCTGGGTAGACCCCACGCCTTTCATCCCCCACGATGAGCGCCGCCGGGCCGAGCGCTGTGAGCTGATCTTGAAAATGCAGGCCGACGGCCTCGCCAAGCGCCTCGAGCACGCCCACGCCAGGACGGCGGTCATCGGCATCTCGGGCGGTCTGGACAGCTGCCTCGCTCTGCTGGTGGCCGTCCGCGCCATGAAGCAGCTGGGCCGCCCCACCAGCGATGTGCTGGCCGTGACCATGCCCTGCTTCGGCACCACCCACCGCACCCGCAGCAATGCGGAGATCTTATGCGACGAGCTGGCCGTCAGCTTCACCGAGATCGACATCGCCAACACCGTCCACAGCCACTTCAAGGACATCGGCCAGGACGAAAGTGTGCTGGACGTCACCTTCGAGAACGGACAGGCCCGTGTGCGCACCCTCGAGCTGATGGACACCGCCAACCGCACCGGCGGCCTCGTCGTCGGCACTGGCGACCTCTCCGAGCTGGCGCTGGGCTGGGCCACCTACAACGGCGACCACATGAGCATGTACGGCGTCAACGCCGGTGTCCCCAAGACGCTGGTGCGCCACCTCGTCCAGTATGAGGCCGACATTGCCGCCTCCGCCGAGCTGCGCCGGGTGCTGCTGGACATCCTCGACACCCCCGTCTCCCCGGAGCTGCTGCCTGCCAGGGACGGCGAGATCTCTCAGAAGACGGAAGACCTCGTGGGTCCCTATGAGCTGCACGACTTCTACCTTTATTATGTTCTCCGCTTCGGCTTCGGCCCGTCGAAGATATTCCGGCTGGCGAAAGCGGCCTTCGCAGGCCGGGCCGAGTACCCGGACGAAGTGCTTTACAAGTGGCTGCGCAACTTCTACTGGCGGTTCTTCGCCCAGCAGTTCAAGCGCAGCTGCCTGCCCGACGGCCCCAAGGTGGGCAGCGTCACCCTCTCGCCCCGGGGCGACTGGCGGATGCCCAGCGACGCAGCCGCCGCGCTCTGGCTGGCCGAGCTGGAACAGATCCCGCTCAAAGGATAATTTTTTATGAAGCAACACAAAAAACTGCTGATAGATCTGGTCTTTGCTGCCGTCATTCTGGCCGCAGCCGCCGTGCTGCTGCTGGTGCGGAAAGCAAACCAGACCGGTGCGCCGCTCTGCGCAGAGCTCATCTATGGCGACAGCAACACCAAGCTCACCTTCCCCCTCGAAAAAGATGCCGATTACGATGTGGACACCGGCTACCTCACCGTCCACATCAGGATCCAGGATGGCGCGGCCCGCTTTGTGGACTCGCCCTGCCCTGACCACATCTGCGAATCCTTCGGCTGGCTCAGCGAGGAAGACCAGACGGCCACCTGCCTGCCCGCCCGGGCTGTGCTGAGCATCATCCCCACCACATGACGGCATACACATCCAAAGGAGTGAACGCCTATGTTTGACGAAAACGAGCATATCCATCCCCAGAATAACGACGAAGGCCCCCGGCACATCCACCGGGGCATCAAGCGCAGCGAGCCCGACGAAGTGGAGGTAGACAGCGCCGATTTCTTCTCGCCGGAGCCTCCCCGCCCCAAAGCGCCGCCGAAACCGGCACCGACGTCTCCGTCTGAGCCGCCGAAGCCTCCGGTGCCGCCCCGCAGACAGTGGGAGCCGCTGCGCCCCAGCGAGCCCGCCCCCGCTGACGACAAACTTCCGAAAGGAGGAATGGTCTTGCTGGTACTGCAGGCCATCCTGAGCCTTGCCGCGCTGGTGCAGCTCTGGCGCACCCAGATGCTGCCGGTGCTCTACCTCGTTATCATCACTGCGCTTCTGGTGCTGCTCTGGCTGCTGGTGCGCAAGTGCCTCGCTTCCCGCAGCGGTGCCGTCGTGGCCCGGGTGCTGTCCGTCCTGCTCTGCGCCGCGCTGGCCGTGGGCTGTGTCTGGGCGCAGCAGGGTCTGACCGCACTGGACAGCATGACTTCCGGCCTGCTCACCGGCGCAGAGGCGAATAAGATCACGAAAGAGCCCTTCGTCGTCTACCTCAGCGGCGTGGACAACCGCGGTGACCTGACCGAAAAGGCCCGCAGCGACGTGAACATCCTCGCCGTGGTCAACCCCACCACCAAGCAGGCGGCCCTCATCAACACCCCGCGCGACTACTATGTTGACCTCGCAGGCACCGACAGCAAGGACAAGCTGACCCACGCCGGCCTCTACGGCGTCGAGACCAGCATGGCCACGCTGGGCAACCTCTACGGCGTGGATGTGGAGCACTACCTCCGCATCAATTTTGCGGGCTTCATCAACATCATCGACGCCATCGGCGGCGTGGACGTCTACTCCGACCAGGCCTTCACCTCGGTGGGCAGCCCCGGCTACTACGACCCCACCACCTTCGCCGAGGGCTGGAACCATCTGGACGGCAAGTCTGCTCTGGCTTTTGCCCGTGAACGCCACGCCTTCAAGACCGGCGACATCCAGCGCGGCATCAACCAGATGAAAGTCATCGACGCGGTGGCCAACAAACTCAAATCCCCGGCCCTGCTCATGGGCTTCTCCAAGCTGATGGACGCCGCCGCCGACTGCTTCGTCACCAGCCTCTCGCAGGAACAGATCTCTGCGCTGGTCCGGATGCAGCTGGGCGACCTTGCCAACTGGGACATCCAGAGCTACACCGTCACCGGCTCGGGCGCGAAGAGCACCAAGTGCTACTCCGCCAAGGGCCAGAGCCTCTACGTCATGAAGCCGGATGAGAACTCGGTCAACGAGGCCAAGGCCCTTGTCGCAGCGGTCCTGGGCGGCGAGGACAAGCTCACCAGCACCAGCCAGACCCCCGAGAAGACTGAGGTCTTCACGCCGACCACCGACCCCAACGCCGGTGCATCCATCCCGGAGGAATCTCCCGACAGCGTGATCGCAGAAGAGCCCGCCGGGAGCGAAGCCCCGGCGGAAGAGGCCCCCGCTGACAGCCAGCCCGCCGAGGGCGACGCCTCCGGTGAGCCCAGCGCTTCCACCGAGGTCCCTGCCGACGGCAGCGAAGAAGCCCCGGCAGGCTCCACCGAGTCTCCGTCCTTCAGCATGCCGACCCAGGAGCAGGTGGAGCAGGCGGCTTCCTCCCTGCATCAGGCCGCTTCCACCGTGCTGGACGCCCTGTTCGGCTCCGGCAGCGGCGACGCTTCCAGCGCTGAAAATGATGCAGCGTAAATAGAATTGCAAAAGAAAAAGGACTGCTCACGCAGTCCTTTTTCTTTTGCCTGTTTAAGCTAAAATGTCGCTCAGCACGCTCTGGCCGTCCAGCGTGGAAGCATCCACACCCAGATAGTCGCAGATGGTCTGTGCGATGGTGCCGAAGCAGAGCTTTGTGCCGAGGTCAACGCCCGGTTTGACGCCCTTGCCGCAGATGAGATACGGCACATACTCGCGGGTATGGTCGGTGGTCTTGGTGTAGGAGGGGTCACAGCCGTGGTCAGCCGTGACCATCAGGATGTCGCCCTCCCGCATCCCGGGGATGAAGTCAGCAACGAACTTATCGAACTCGGTGGCGGCGGCGGCGTAGCCCGCCACATCGCGGCGGTGGCCGTAGAGCATATCGAAATCGACGAGGTTCACGAAGGCCAGACCCTCGAAGTCGCGGGTCTGCAACGCCTTGGTAAAGGCGATGCCGTTGGTGTTGCCGGTGGTCTTGATCTTCTCCGTCACGCCCTCGCCGTCGAAGATGTCGAAAATTTTGCCCACGGCGATGACGTCCCTGCCTGCGTCCTTGAGCAGATCAAGCATGGTCTTGCGGGGCGGCTTGAGGCTCAGGTCGTGGCGGTTGGTGGTGCGGTAGAAGGTGTCGGCGGTGCGGCCGAGGAAGGGGCGGGCGATGACGCGGCCCACGCCGTACTCGCCCTTCAGCATCTCGCGGGCGATCTCGCAATAGCGGTACAGCTCATGCACCGGCACAAGCTCCTCGTTGGCGGCCACCTGAAACACGCTGTCGGCGCTGGTGTAGACGATGAGGGCGTTCTCCTTCATGGCCTGCTCGCCGTAGTCCTTCAGCACCTGCGTGCCGGAGTAGGGCTTGTTGCAGAGGACCTTGTGGCCGGTCTTTTCCTCAAACTCGTGGATGAGGCTGTCCGGGAAGCCGTCCGGGAAGGTGGGCAGGGGCCTCGGGCTGACGACACCGGCGATCTCCCAGTGGCCGATGGTGGTATCCTTGCCCATGCTCTGCTCCTGCAGGCGGGCAAAGGAGCCGATGGGGGCGGCATCCTTCTCGCCGGCGGTCACACCGTCGATGTTGAACAGGCCGAGTTTTTTCAGATTGGGGCAGTTGAAGTTGGGGTGGTTGGCGATGGCGCCGAGGGTGTTGGTCCCCTCATCGCCAAAGGCGGCGGCGTCCGGCTCTGCGCCGATGCCGAAGCTGTCCAGAACGATCAGAAAAACGCGCTTTTCCATTACGCTTTCACTCCGTTTCTATCATTTTGCGCTCACCTTCATCCCTTCGGGGCAGAAGTGAGACTTTTGCTTAGCCCTATTATAGGCGATGGACGCATTTTTCGCAAGCGTTTTATCGCTCCGGCATCTATCACGAAAATTTAAGGTTTTCTTTGCCGAATTTTTTCTTGCTCTCTTGTACACAAGCGGTTATAATATAGAATGGTAAGGTTTTCAAACACCCCTGACCGGGCCGATGTCCGGCCAGCGGCCGCAGGGCATATCTGGCACCTGCGCGCCTATCATAGAGGAAAAAAAGAGACTGTTAGAGGTATATTTATGAGAAAAACGAAGATCATCTGCACCCTTGGCCCTTCTACCGATAAGGACGGCGTCCTGCGCGAGCTGGTCGCCAACGGCATGAACGTGGCTCGCTTCAACTTTTCCCACGGCTCCTACGAGGAGCACAAGGGCCGTCTGGACATGCTGAAGGCTGTCCGCGCTGAGCTGAACAAGCCCGTTGCTGCCCTGCTGGACACCAAAGGCCCCGAGATCCGCCTGAAGGAGTTCAAGAACGGCGTTGAGATGCTGGAAGCCGGTCAGACCTTCACCCTGACCACCCGCGAGGTGGAGGGCACCAAGGAGATCTGCTCCATCACCTACAAGGACCTGCCCCAGGACGTCCACGAGGGAGGCACCATCATGCTGGACGACGGCCTCATCAAGCTGGCCATCAAGAGCGTCACGGACACCGACATCGTCTGCGAAGTGCTCAACAGCGGCAAGATCAAGACCAAGAAGGGCGTCAATGTCCCCGGCGTCCACCTGTCCATGCCCTACCTGAGCCAGCGCGACCGCGATGACATCATCTTCGGTGTCCAGCAGGGCTTCGACTTCATCGCTGCTTCCTTCGTGCGCACCGCACAGGACGTCTACGACATCCGCAACCTGCTGAACGAGTACGACTCCAACATCCGCATCATCGCCAAGATCGAGAACCGCGAGGGCGTCAATAACATCGACAGCATCCTGTCCGCTGCCGACGCCGTCATGGTCGCCCGCGGCGACCTGGGCGTCGAGATCGACTTCACCGAGCTGCCCGGCATCCAGAAGAGCGTCATCGCCCGCTCCTTCTCCTTCGGCAAGCCCATCGTCACTGCTACCCAGATGCTGGACAGCATGATCGTCAACCCCCGCCCCACCCGCGCCGAGATCTCCGACGTGGCAAACGCCATCTACGACGGCACTTCCGCCATCATGCTCTCCGGCGAGACCGCTGCGGGCGCATACCCTGTTGAGGCCCTCAAGACCATGTCCGCCATTGCAGAGCGCACCGAGAATGAGGTCCACTACCGCGACAACCGCCTGACCGATACCACCGGCCAGATCAGCGTCAGCGACGCTACCGCACACGCTGCCTGCCTGACCGCAAAGGACGTCAACGCTTCTGCCATCGTCACCGTGTCCGAGTCCGGCAACACTGCCCGTCTGCTGAGCAAGTACCGCCCCTCTCAGCCCATCATCGCCTGCGTCATGGACGAGCAGGTCCAGCGCCAGCTGTCCGTCTCCTGGGGCATCACCCCGCTCATGATGGACCTCGCCTCCAGCACCGATGAGCTCATCGAGAAGTCCACCGCTCTGGCAAAAGAGCACGGCTATCTGCACGACGGCGAGCTGGCTGTCGTGACCGCCGGCGTCCCCGTGGGCGTCTCCGGCACCACCAACATGATCAAGATCCACATGATTGGCAACTGCCTGGCTACCGGCGTCGGCGTCGGCCCCGAGGGCGCTGCTCTGGCCAACGCCACCGGCAAGGCCTGCGTCTGCCGCACCATCGAGGAGATCCGTGCAAAGTTCAAGCCCGGCATGGTCCTGGTCGTCCCCTCCACCTCCAACGAGATGCTGAGCTACGTCCGTGACGCCGCCGCTCTGGTGGTCGAGGAAGCCGGCCTGAACAGCCACGCCGCCATCGCCGGCAAGGCCCTGCTCAAGCCCACCATCGTGGGCGCCCTCGGCGCTACCGCCCACATCCGCGACGGTCTGATGGTCGCTGTGGACTGCGCACACGGCAGCGTCCAGCGCCTGCAGGCCTGATCCCGGGAGGCGCAGTATGGAACGCATTGCAAGTTTCTGTGTAGACCACACCAGGCTCGACCGCGGCATGTACCTGAGCCGTCAGGACGGCGATGTTCTGACCTGGGACATCCGGATGAAGAAGCCGAACCACGGCGATTATCTCTCCACCGGCGCAGCCCACACGCTGGAGCACCTCTTCGCCACCTACGCCCGCAACAGCCAGTATAAGGACGGCGTCATCTACGTCGGCCCCATGGGCTGCCGCACCGGCTTTTACCTGCTGACCCGGGGCCTGACCCCCGCCGAGGCGCTGAGCCTGACGGTGGAGTCCTTCCGCTTCATGGCTGCGTTCGAGGGCGATGTCCCCGGCGCAAGCGAGGTGGAGTGCGGCAACTACCGCGACATGGACCTGCCCGCCGCAAAGGCTGAGGCTGCTGCCATGCTGCCCGTGCTCGAGGCACTGACCGCCGACGAGCTGCATTATTGATCTCCTGATAAAGTAAGGGCCGGTACTGCTGCATTGCAGCAGTACCGGCCCTTTTCGTTTATACTTCCCCGATGACCGGGAGCAGGTCTTCGAGCTTATTGAAATAATTCACGATGGTGACCACATTGTTGACGATGGAGCTGCCCGCCGAGAAGATGCGCGCCACATAGTTCAGCACCCGGCCAATGTCCTGAAACGTCTGCCATGCCGTGGTCTCGCCGCCGCAGAGCAGCACCATTTCGTCGTCCCCGATGGATGTATACTGGGCGGGCATCTGCATCTGATAATTCCTCATAGTATCCTTTCCTTTCCGCTGGTGAGAGGTTTTTTGTTCCTCGTTCAGAGTCAGCGCCCTCGGGGCCTGTCCTCGATTCCATCCTACCAGATACGAAAGGCAAAGCATGTCAGAGTGTGGAAAGACAGCAAAAAACACAAGGGCCCGGGGTGTTTCCACTCCGGGCCCTTGTGCCATTTTTATTTCGAGGAATAGATAATATCGTTTTATCGCTGGGCTTGTGTCAGCTCAGGTGCGATCAGGATGCAGCCTTGACCTGAGCCTTGCAGGTGACAACGACCATGACGTAATCGGTATCGCCAACCTTGAAGTCCTTCATGCTCAGCTCGAACTTATTGCCAGCCTCGATGGCAGCGCCGTTCTTGTCGCCGACCTTGACATCGCTGCTGTTGATAGCCTTAGTGGTGTCGATTTTACCGTTCGTGCCAATCAGCGCCTTAGCGATGTTCTGAGCCTTAACAGTCTTATTCACATCCTTGGTCGCAAAGTAGGCAATCCAGATATAGGAGTCGCCGAGTTTGTTATTCTTGGTCAGCTCAGTCTTGACGTCAGCCTTCAGAGTGGTCTCAACCTTCAGAGCGCCGCTATTGTCCTTAGCAACCTTGGCTGCCTTGTTTGCCAGATCGTCATCGATTGCCTTGACGGTAGCCTTGTCGTTAGCGGCCTTCAGCATACCCTCCAGCTCGTCAGCGACCCGACGAGAAGAGATGCTTGCGC
>UMFA01006929.1_pt1 | contig 10149 bp, 7 predicted proteins | sample 1964891 | NCBI WGS metagenome assembly UMFA01 (sample SAMEA4836034, study PRJEB28245) | human gut metagenome | biome: gut microbiome; material: fecal sample | place: Denmark | collected 2008
CTCTCCGACGAGGCGAGGAAGCGCCTTCAGAGCCTGATTCCCGTCGTGGCCGAAGGATGCCCGGAGTGGCTTCCCAAGGACGGCCCGCGCGTGGTGCCGGCGGTCGAGGTGTTCTCCCGCTATCTGAAGCTGCTTGAGGCGATCGCGGGCCGCTCGACCTACGTGGCGCTCCTCTCGCAGTATCCGAAGGCCGCCGAGCGCGTCGGACGCGTGTTGGCGGCGAGCCGCTGGACGGCCGACTACATCGTGCGCCATCCGATCATCCTTGACGAGCTCGTCGACGGACGCATCCACGAGATGGACGACTTCACGCCCGTCGACTGGAGCGAGTGGGCGGACAGGCTGCATCGTGCGCTCGTCGAGGCCGATGGCGATCAGGAGCGCCAGATGAACGCGCTTCGCGACGCCCATCACTCCGCCGTTTTCAGGCTGCTGATCGCTGACCTTGACGGCCGCTTCACGGTCGAGCGCCTGGCGGACCATCTCTCGGCGTTGGCCGACGCCGTGCTCGAGGAGGTGCTCGATCTGGCCTGGGTCAGCATGACGAAGAAGCACTGCGACCGTCCGAAGTTCGCCGTGATCGGCTACGGCAAGCTGGGCGGCAAGGAACTCGGCTACGACAGCGACCTCGATCTGGTCTTCATCTATGACGATCCCGATCTGGAGGCCGACCTCACGTACAGCCGCCTCGTGCGCCGCATGATGAGCTGGCTGACGATTCAGACGTCGTCGGGCAAGCTCTTCGACGTGGACCTGAGGCTGCGTCCGAACGGCGACAGCGGCCTCATCGTGTCGTCCTTTGACATGTTCAGCCGCTATCAGAGGAACGCCGACGGCAACGGCGCCTGGTTCTGGGAGCATCAGGCTCTCACGCGCGCCCGCTTCGTGGCGGGCGATGCGGACGTGGGCAAGCGCTTCGAGGACGAGAGGCGCGAGATCCTGATGATGCCGAGAACGCAGGACGAGGCCCGCGCGAGCGTGCTCGAGATGCGCAGGAAGATGCTCGACGGGCATCCCAACCGCACGGCGCTCTTCGACATCAAGCACGACCGAGGCGGCATGGTCGACGTGGAGTTCATCGTGCAGCTTCTCGTGCTCACGCACTCCGCGGAGCATCCCGAGCTGGTTAACAACTTCGGCAACATCCTGCTTCTTGAAAAGGCGGCCGACCTCGGCCTGACGGATCCCGCCGTTTCGGCGCCCGCCGTGAGGGCGTATCGACGCTACCGCGCCCTGCAACACGAGATCAGGCTCAATGCGGGCGAAGGTGTGCCCGTGCGCGTTCCTGCGGACATGATCGAGGCCGAACGCGAGGCCGTGCTCAAGCTCTGGAGAACGGTGTTTGAGACCGATGCGCCTCTGAGAGAGGGCGATACGTTCGATCGGTCCGAAACGCGCTAGACTGTCGGACGATCGATTTTCCATCAACCGGAGCATGTGATGCCCATTGTCGTTCCTGATTACAAAGCCCCGTCCTGGTGTCCCGGCGGTCATCTTCAGACCGTCATTCCCGCCAAGTTCATGCCGAGGCCCGCGATCGAGTACAGGCGCGAGAAGGTTGAGCTTCCCGACGGCGACTTCATGCTCTGGGACTGGGCCGTGCCCGAGCCCGCCGATCCGTCGGCGCCCGTACTTGTGCACTTCCACGGGCTCGAGGGCTCGAGCCGCAGCCACTATGCCGAAGCGCTGATGGCGGCCTGCACCGAGCGCGGCTGGCGCGGCGTCGTCGCACACTTCAGAAGCTGCGGCGGCGAGATGAACAGGCTTCCGCGCGCCTACTTCGCGGGCGACAGCGACGACTGCGAATGGGTGCTCAGGACCGTGCACGAACGCTTCCCCGACGCGGAGCTCAGGGCCGTGGGCGTGAGCCTCGGCGGCAACCAGCTCGCCAAGTACCTCGGGGACCGCGGAACCGACGCGGGCTTCCTGACGGCGGCCGTTTCGGTGGGCGCACCGCTCGACCTCGTGGCGGGCAGCGAGCGCATCAGCAAGGGAGTCAACACTTTTTATGCCGACATGTTCCTTCACACGCTCCGCCAGAAGCTCGAGCTCAAGGCGAAGCAGTTTCCCGACGTGATCCGCGAGGAGGACGTGAAGGCCTGCCGCACGATGTTCGACTTCGACAACACGTACACGGGGCCGATCCACGGGTTCCGCTCGGCGATGGAGTATTGGCAGAAGTGCTCGGCCAAGACGGTGCTCCCCGACGTGCGCGTGCCGCTTCTGCTGCTCAATGCAAAGAACGATCCGTTCCTGCCGCCGTGGTGCCTTCCGACGGCGGGCGAGATGAGCGCCTTCGTCACGGGAGATTTTCCCGAAGAGGGAGGACACATCGGATTTCCACAAGGACGGGTTCCGGGCAACATCAATTATCTGCCGCAACGTATAATGCGCTTCTTCGACACCGGCAGCTGAACCGTCTGACCGGGTGTCAGCCTCTCGTCAATTCCTTCTTTTGGGCAAGCGCCGGCTTTCCGACCGGTAGCCCCTGGAGACCCGCAAGATGCCTTTCAGCATGTCCGGCCGCACCGTCGGCCTCATCAGCCTCATTCTCTTCATTCTCACCATTCCCGCAGGCAACTGGGTGGTGATGAACGTCGGCACCGTCTGTCCGCCCGACAGTCCCTGCCTCATTCCCGTCTGGCCCGGCATCATGTCGCCGTCCGCCGTGCTCTTCGCCGGTCTTGCGCTCATTCTGCGCGACGCGGTCCAGAGCCTGCTCGGCAAGCGCTGGACGCTGGTCGCGATTGCCGCAGGCGCCGCGCTCTCCGGCGTTCTCTCCGAGCCCGCGATCATTCTTGGCTCGACCTGCGCCTTCCTCTTCTCCGAGCTGGCCGACTTTGCCGTCTACACGCCGCTTCGCGAACGTCATCTGACGCTGGCCATCGTGCTCTCCGGCCTCGTGGGCTCGATCGTCGACTCCGTGATCTTCCTCTCGCTCGCCTTCGGCTCCCTTGACTTCATCGTGGGTCAGGTGATCGGCAAGTTCTGGATGAGCCTCATTGCGGGCGCCATGATCATCATGTGGCGCAGTACCCGCCGCGCACAGGCCGCCTGAAGAAGCACCTCAACCTGATTCCAGCAGCCGCCAGGGTACGCCCGAGGCGGCTGTTTTCGTTCATGACGACTGCGGACGGACTGCGGACGAGGCCCTTCGCGGCGCGGCGTGAAAAAGCGTTCCTTAAGAAAGGCGTCCCAGAATGGGGTACAACCACGAATCCGTTTCCAGACCTCACCGTTCCATGGCTAATTCGAACAAAATCGCGCTTCTTTTGATCAATACGGGGAGCCCCGACGCCCCGACCGAAGAGGCCGTCCGCCGCTATCTGGCCGAATTCCTCGGCGACAGGCGCATCGTCGAGCTTCCCCGATGGAAGTGGTGGCCGATTCTGCACGGCATCATTCTGCGCACGCGTCCGAAGAAGTCCGCCGAACGATACAGAGGCGTCTGGACCGACGAAGGCTCGCCGCTCATCGTGCACACGAGGCGCACGGCCGGGGCGCTTGAGGCTGAGCTCGGGATTCCGGTCTACTGGTCCATGCGCTACGGCAGCCCGTCGACGGCGTCCGTCCTCGACAGGATGAAGGCCGACGGCGTCGGCCGCGTCCTCGTCATGCCCATGTTCGCGCAGTATGCCTCCCAGACGACGGCGGCCTGTCTGGACGGCGTGAGCGAATACCAGCTTTCTCATGTCGATGCGCCTGCGGTGCGCACGATTCACGACTATCACGACGATCCCGCCTACATCGACGCGCTTGCCGCGCACGTGCGCGCCTACTGGGACGAGCACGGCTCGCCCGTGAGCACGGGCGGCCGCCTCGTCATGAGCTTCCACGGCATCCCACAGGCAAGCAGCAACCGCGGCGACGTCTACGAGGCGCAGTGCCTGCGCACTGCGTCGCTTCTCGCCGAAAGGCTCGGCCTTGAGGAGGGCGCGTGGAGCGTGTGCTTCCAGTCCCGCTTCGGCCGCGACGAGTGGCTTCGTCCGTATACCATCGACAGCGTCAGGGAGCTGGCCGAAGCCGGCGTGCCGCGCATCGACGTCGTGTGTCCGGGCTTCGCTGCCGACTGTCTGGAGACGATCGAGGAGATCGATGACGAGCTTCGCCGCGAGTATCTGGCCGCCTTCAGGGACGATGCAGGGGCGGAGTTCCACTACATTGCCGCACTCAACGACTCGCCCGAGGCCGTGAAGGCCTACGCCTCGATCGTGAGGCGCGAGGCTGCGGGCTGGATCTGACGCACGGACGGCGCATGAGCGGACTTGAAAAACGCCGCACCGTCCCCATATAAGAAGCAATCTATTGGGCCCACGGAGCGGACTCCCGGGCCGACCCAGTTTCCAGGCGTCTGGCGACGCTCATACGGAGTGACATATGACTGAAAATACTCAGAACCAGGAAGTGAAGGAAGAAGCCGGCTGCTGCTGCCAGGGCAAGTGCGCCGAAGAGGGCCAGGCCTGCGGTTGCGAGGGCAAGGAAGCCTGTACGGGTGAAGAGGCCAAGCAGCCCGAAACGCCCGAGCAGACGATCGAAACGCTTCAGACGGCTCTGAAACTCTCCGAAGCCAAGGTGATGGAGCACTACGACCTCTACGTGCGCGCCATGGCGGAGCTTGAAACCCCCCGCCGCCGTTCCTCCGAGGAGGTTCAGAAGGCCCGAAAGTTCGGCATCGAGAAGTTTGCCGAAAACCTGCTGCCCGTCGTCGACAGCCTTGAAAAGGCCCTCGAGGTCACGAAGAATGAGGAGGAGAACCCCGTCCGTGAAGGCATGCTCGCCACGTACCGCCAGTTCATGCACGCCCTCGACGTCTCCGGCATGAAACCCGTTGATCCGAAGGGCGAGGCGTTCGATCCGCACCAGCATCAGGCCATCGCGATGGTGCCCGCTCCCGAAGGCGTCGCCTCCGGCACCGTGGTCGAAGTCTTCCAGCGCGGCTGGGTGATCGCCGACCGCGTTCTGCGCCCCGCCATGGTGAGCGTCGCCCAGGGCTGAGAAGCCCGAACACAGCCGCTCTGATCAGAAGGCGTCCCATCGGGGGCGCCTTTTTTTCTTGATGGGCCTTAGAATGGAAAAGTGATGTTTTTCCCTTGCGGGGCAAGGCCTTGCGGTGGTGGATGTAATTATTTTTGACAAACCTTCGGCAGAAGGCTTGAAAAAAAAGGGGGCATCCCCATATAGGGATTAAGGTCGTTCGCAGGCTGAGGAGATTCCGCTTGCGGACACGTTAGTTTTTGAACGGTCCGAACGCTCCTGCGTGTGCCATGTGCCGCGCCTCAAGATGACGACGTTTCGGACGAAAGGTTTTCTTTTAGAGGATTAAACCACTATGGCGAAGATCATTGGTATTGACCTTGGCACCACCAATTCGGCCGTTGCCGTGATGGAAGGCGACAACATCAAGGTTATTGAAAACAGCGAAGGCGCCCGCACGACCCCGTCCATCGTTGCCTACATGGACAACGGTGAAGTGCTCGTCGGCGCCCCGGCCAAGCGCCAGGCTGTGACCAATCCGAAGAACACGCTCTTTGCCGTGAAGCGCCTCATCGGCCGCCGCTTCGACGACGCCGAAGTCCAGAAGGACATCAACCTGATGCCGTTCACGATCATGCGCGCCGACAACGGCGACGCTTGGGTCGAAGCTCAGGGCAAGAAGCTCGCTCCGCAGCAGGTCAGCGCCGAAATCCTTCGCAAGATGAAGCAGACCGCCGAAGATTACCTCGGCGAAGCCGTTACGGAAGCCGTCATCACGGTTCCCGCCTACTTCAACGACTCCCAGCGTCAGGCCACGAAGGACGCCGGCCGCATCGCCGGTCTTGAAGTGAAGCGTATCATCAACGAACCGACCGCTGCCGCGCTCGCCTTCGGCATGGACAAGGGCGGCAGCAGCGACCGCAAGATCGCCGTGTACGACCTTGGCGGCGGCACGTTCGACATCTCGATCATCGACCTCGCCAACATTGACGGCGACAAGCAGTTTGAAGTGCTCTCCACGAACGGCGACACGTTCCTCGGCGGCGAAGACTTCGACCAGCGCCTCGTCGACCACCTGATCAACGAGTTCCGCAAGGACACGGGCGTCGACCTCTCCAAGGACGTTCTCGCCCTGCAGCGCCTGAAGGACGCCGCTGAAAAGGCCAAGATCGAGCTCTCGAGTCGTCAGGAAACCGAAATCAACCTGCCGTACATCACGGCTGACGCCACGGGTCCGAAGCACCTCAACGTTACGGTCACGCGCGCCAAGTTCGAAGCCCTCGTCGAGGACCTCGTCCAGCGCACCATCGAGCCGGTCCGCAAGGCCCTGCGCGATGCCGGCACGTCCACGTCCGACATCACCGACGTCATCCTCGTCGGCGGTCAGACCCGCATGCCGCGCGTTCAGGCCGTCGTGAAGGAATTCTTCGGCAAGGATCCGCGCAAGGACGTCAACCCCGACGAGGCCGTCGCCATCGGCGCCGCCATCCAGGGCTCCGTCCTCACCGGCGAACGCCGCGACGTGCTCCTGCTCGACGTCACCCCGCTTACGCTCGGCATTGAGACGCTCGGCGGCGTGATGACCCCGATGATCAAGCGCAACACGACGATTCCGACGAAGCACAGCCAGGTGTTCTCGACCGCTGAAGACAACCAGCCGGCCGTGACCATCAAGGTCTACCAGGGCGAACGCGAAATGGCTGCCTCCAACAAGCTCCTCGGCGAGTTCAACCTTGAAGGCATTCCGGCGTCTCCGCGCGGCTTGCCGCAGATCGAAGTCACGTTCGACATCGACGCCAACGGCATTCTTCACGTGGCCGCCAAGGACAAGGCCACCGGCAAGGAAAATACCATCACGATCAAGGCCAGCTCCGGGCTGAGCGAAGACGAGATCGAACGCATGGTGCAGGACGCCGAAGCCAACAAGGAAGAGGACCACCGCCGCGCCGAGCTCGCTCAGGCTCGCAACCAGGCCGACGCCGCCGTCAGCCAGGTCCAGAAGACCCTGAAGGAATTCGGCGACAAGGTGGACGGTGCTGACCGCGCCGCCTGCGAAGACGCCATCCGCACGGTTGAAGAGAAGGTCAAGGGTGAGGACAAGGCCGCCATCGACAAGGCCGTCGAAAACCTGATGGCCGCCGCTCAGAAGATCGGCGAAAAGATGAACAAGGCCGCCGCCCAGCAGCAGGCCGCTCCGGAAGGCAACGCCGCCGGCAGCAAGCCCGCCGACGATGATGTGGTCGACGCCGACTTCACGGACGTCAAGAAGTAATCCGTGAGTGACGGCAATCCGGGAGCCCCGGCTCCCAGGCTGATTCGGTCTTGAGTCAGCGCATCAAACGAAGGGTCGGTTCGCTCACGCGATGCCGGCCCTTTTCGAGTTTTGAAAAAATCAAAAAGAAGACGGGGTAGCTCCCCGCAGGGATTGGGTAATGTCTGATCGCGATTATTACGAGGTGCTCGGCGTCGGCAAGGACGCTTCCGCCGACGACATCAAGAAGGCCTATCGTCGCATGGCCATGAAGTACCATCCGGACCGCAATCCGGGTGACAAGGTCGCCGAAGAGAAGTTCAAGGAAATCGGTGAAGCCTACGCCGTGCTTTCCGACGACCAGAAGCGCGCCGCCTACGACCGCTACGGCAAGGCGGGCGTGGATCCCAGCGCTGCGGGCGGTCCCGGCGGCTTCGGTGGCTTTGGCAACATGAACGGCGCCGACTTCCAGAGCGCCTTCGGCGACATCTTCAGCGACATCTTCGGCGGTGGCGGCATGCGCGGCGGCCGTGCCGCCCGCGAGCAGGGCATCCGCGGCAACGACGTGCGCTTCGAGCTTGAAATCTCGCTTGAGGACGCCGCCATGGGCCGCACGATGGAGATCCGCGTGCCCGCCTGGGACGAGTGCCAGTCCTGCCACGGCACGGGCTGCAAGCCCGGCACGTCTAGGAAGACCTGTCCGACCTGTCAGGGCCATGGTGCCGTGCGCGTCTCCAACGGTCTCTTCCAGGTCCACCAGACCTGCCCGAAGTGCCATGGTTCCGGCCAGATCATCTCCGATCCGTGCCCGAACTGCCAGGGCGTGGGCAAGATCCGCACGACCAAGGTCGTGGAGGTCAAGATTCCCGCCGGTATCAACGACGGCCAGCGCATCCGCATGTCGGGCCGCGGCGAGCCGGGCATGAACGGCGGAGAGTCGGGCGACCTCTACATCGAGATCTCGGTCAAGCCGCACGACATCTTCTCGCGCGACGGCGACGACCTTCACACCGAGCTTCCCGTCTCCTTCGTGACGGCGGCGCTCGGCGGCGAACTCACGGTTCCGACCCTTGAGGGCGAATCGCGCATCACGCTGCCCGAAGGCACGCAGTCCGGCAAGACCTTCCGCCTGCGTGGCAAGGGCGTGAAGAACCTGCGCACGGGCGAGCCCGGCGATCTCTTCCTGCACATCTCCGTGGAGACGCCCGTCAACCTCTCCACCAAGCAGAAGAACCTGCTCCGCGAGTTCGACGCCTCCCTCAAGGAAGGCGGCGACAAGCACAATCCCAAGACGCAGGGTTTCTTCGACCGCATGAAGAGCTTCTTCAAGTAAGGCGCCGTCAGGGACCTCCCTGATGCGATCGCCGAAAAGGGCACACGCCTTCGGACGGGTGCCTTTTTTTATGCGACTTCGAAGCGTCGGGCGGGGTGGGAAAAAAGATTTGCGCATCTTTTGAGCGAGCTTCATGTGCCTAGGGGATTTGCTTTAAGTAAAAGGAATTAGAGGGCGGAAGACGGCAAATTTCGGTTCGTATAATCGAAATTAACATCCTCGGGCTACAAGCCCCGGCATTCGACTTTCATTACTCAGGGGTGACCCCATGCAGATTTCCAAGATTACGCGCCGCAGCGCCATCGCGCTTTCCGTCGCTGCCGCGCTGACACTCGCGGGCTGCGGCGACAAGGAGTCCGCCAAGTCCGAACTCGTGCCCGTGGGCATCGTCCAGCTCGTTGAACACTCCGCCCTCGACGCCTGCACCAAGGGTGTCAAGGACGCGCTTGCCGAACGCGGCTACAAGGACGGCGTCAACATCAAGATCGACTTCCAGAACGCCCAGGGCGACCAGTCGAATCTGCACAACATCGCCACCCGCTTCGTCTCTAACAAGGACAAGCTGATCTTCGCCGTCGCGACGCCCGCCGCCCAGGCCGTGGCCACGACCGCCAAGGGCACGCCGATCGTTGCGACCGCCATCACCGACTTCGTCGCTGCCAAGCTTGTCAAGTCCGACGAACAGCCCGGCGGCAACGTCACGGGCGTCTCCGACCTCGGTCCGATCGAGGCCCAGCTCGAACTTCTTCTCAAGTTCGTCCCCGACGCCAAGGCCGTCGGCACGATCTACAACTCCAGCGAAATCAACTCCAAGTACCAGGTCGACATCTTCAAGAAGGCCGCCGAAAAGCGCGGCGTGCAGGTGCTCGAGGCCACGGTCTCCAACGTCAACGACATCCAGCAGGCCGCTGCCAGCCTCAACGGCAAGGTGCAGGGCATGTGGCTGCCGACGGACAACGTGCTTGCCAGCGCCATTCCCGCCCTCGCCAAAGTCGCCAACCCCTCCAAGATCCCCGTCATTGCGGGTGAGCGCGGCATGACCGAAGCGGGCTGCCTCGGTTCGATCTCGGTCGACTACTACGAAATTGGCCGCATGACGGGCCAGATGGGCGCCGACATTCTCGACGGCAAGAAGAAGCCGGCCGAGATGCCCGTCCAGCACGTGGCCAACGGCACGCCGGTCTTCAACATGAAGACGGCAGCCGCGATCGGCATCACGATTCCGGACGAACTCAAGAAGGGCGCAGTGCTCTTTCAGTAGCCTCTGAAGGAGGCCGCGCCTAGAGCGGAGCTTGTCGGGGACGCCGGTACGGCGTCTGCGGAGCTCCGCATTTTTTTGAATAGGCCGGCAGGAACAGATTCCGCCGGCGCTCCTACTTAAAAAACAATCGGCAACCCGAACCGCCGAGCGTACCTAGAAAAGGAAATTTCATGCTTGATCTCATTCTCTCGACCGTCGGCCAGGGACTTCAGTGGTCCGTTCTCGCGCTCGGCGTCTTCCTGACCTTCCGAATTCTCGACATCGCCGACCTGTCGGTCGAAGGCTCGTTCCCATTGGGCGCGGCCGTGGCCGCCACCGCCATCACGGCGG
>UMFA01008521.1_pt1 | contig 9986 bp, 9 predicted proteins | sample 1964891 | NCBI WGS metagenome assembly UMFA01 (sample SAMEA4836034, study PRJEB28245) | human gut metagenome | biome: gut microbiome; material: fecal sample | place: Denmark | collected 2008
CCTTTCTGAAAATAGACCGCTATGCCAGCATGTTCGAGAATTTTCTGAAAAACTTCTGGAGCCAGTTCAAGGACCCGACCCGTTTCGGACTGCTCACCATCAAGGAGGACACCCTGGACAGCCCTGAAGTCAGACAGGCGGTGGAAGACATAGCCGCAGGCAGGAAATCGGATGCGGTGGATGAATTTCTGAAGAAATACGAGATTGTACCACGCACCAAGGAAAACCAAAGTATAAACAATCAAAATCAAGAAGAAATGGCAAAGAAAGACCAGACACAGCAGCAGGCCGCCCCGGAAACCGGGCAGCAGCCCAAGTACCGCTACAATGAATCAATGATCAACTGGGAGGAACTGAAACACTTCGGACTGTCCCGGGAGGAACTTCAGGAGCGCGGACTCCTTGACCAGATGCTCAAGGGATACAAGACCAACCAGGTCGTGCCCATCAGCATGAATTTCGGTTCCGCCGTTTTGCGCACGGATGCACGTCTGTCATTCCAGCAGTCCGTGGGAGGTCCTATCGTATTGGGCATCCACGGTATCCGTCAGAAACCCGAACTTGACCGCCCTTATTTTGGACACATCTTTTCCGAAGAGGACAAGAAGAACCTGCTTGAAACAGGCAACATGGGGCGTGTCGTGGAACTGAAGGGACGTAACGGGGAATACATCCCTTCCTTCGTGAGCATAGACAAACTTACCAACGAGGTGGTTGCCATGCGTGTGGAAAATGCGTTCATCCCGAAGGAAATCAAGGGGGTAAAGTTGACCGAACAGGAACAGAACGACCTGAGGGAAGGCAAGAAGATATTCGTTGAAGGGATGATTTCCAACGGTGGAAAGGAATTCGATGCCCATATCCAGATCAATGCCGAGCGCAGGGGTATCGAATACATCTTTGAGAATGACAAGCTGTTCAACCGCCAGTCGCTGGGTGGCGTGGAGCTGACCAAACAGCAGATCGAAGACCTCAATCAGGGAAAGGCCATCTTCGTGGAGGGGATGGCACGCAAGGACGGTGAGCTATTTTCCTCTTATGTAAAGCTGGACGAAGCCACCGGCAGACCATCTTATACACGCTACAACCCGGACTCTCCGGAAGGCGCACGTGAAATCTACATCCCGAAAGAAATCAACGGAGTGAAGATAACTTCGGAAGAACAGCAGCAGCTCCGGGAGGGCAAGGTCATCTTCCTCAATGACATGGTCAACCGCAAGGGCGAGGAATTCTCCTCATTCATCAAGGCAGACCTGGAAACCGGACGGCTGAGCTATTCACGCACACCGGACGGCTTCGAGCAGCGTGCGGAGTTCAAGATTCCGGACAAGGTATGGGACGTGCAGCTGAACCGCCAGCAGCGTGCCGACCTCCAGAGCGGCAAGGCCGTGCTGGTAGAGGGCATCAAGGGCTATGACGGAAAGACCATCTCCCAGTATGTCAAGGCGAACTTCAACCAGGGCAGGCTGGACTTCTACAACGAGAATCCGGACCGCAAGCGTGACGCTTCACAGCGGAATGTCGTGGCCAACGCCCAGAAACAGGGACAGGAGGCGAAGCAGAACAGCCGCAGATTCAAAGGTGCAAGCATGGCCTGAAGTAAAACGAATGTATAATCCAAAAGAATCAGAAACATGGAAAAGAACAATGGAAACAACGCGCCTTTCAAGGCGGAAGACGTAAACTGGGAAGAACTGGCCGGAATCGGCATCCTCAAGGACGAACTGGAAATGTCGGGAGAACTTGAAACGCTGCTCAGCGGGAAGAAAACGAAAGTAATGTCACTCAGCCTTGTACTCCTCGGTGTGGACGTGGTGATGGATGCCACCCTGCAACTGATACGCAAGGACGGTGAACCGCTGATGGAAATCCTTGGCGTGAAGCCGGTGGCATAGCATCCGCTTTTCACCCGATACGACAATCAACCGTCAAATGTCAAACCGCCGTTCCCCGTCATCCATGGCGGTCGCGGGGAACGGCTTTAATTTTACAAAAAATGAAGATGAAAGCAATCATAGCAGAAAAACCGAGTGTGGGAATGGATATCGCCCGTGTGGTCGGGGCTACCGAAAAGACGGACGGCTACTGTACAGGCAACGGATACATGGTGACCTGGGCTCTGGGGCACCTCGTGCAACTTGCCCTGCCCGGCACGTATGGCTATACGAAGACAACCGCCGCTGACCTCCCGATGCTGCCGGACCCGTTCCGGCTTGTTTCCAGACTGATCCGCACGGACAGGGGTACGGTGACAGACCTGGCCGCTTCCCGGCAGTTGAAAATCATTGAGGGGGTATTCTCCAGATGCGAGAGCATCATTGTGGCAACCGATGCCGGTCGCGAGGGTGAATTGATATTCCGTTGGATATATGACTATCTGGGATGCACCAAGCCGTTCATGCGTCTGTGGATTTCATCGCTTACAGACGAGGCTATCCGGGAAGGTATGGCCAATCTCAGGAACGGCAGCGACTATGACAGTCTCCATGCGGCCGCTGACTGCCGGGCAAAGGCTGACTGGCTGGTGGGCATGAACGCCAGCCGAGCGTTGGCGATAGCCACAAGTTCGGCCAACAATTCCATCGGACGGGTGCAGACTCCGACACTCGCCATGATATGTACTCGTTTCAAGGAGAACCGGAATTTCGTGTCTGTTCCTTATTGGCAACTGCATATCACGCTGACACAGGGAGAGGCGCACCGGCAATTCATCCATACGGAGGAATTCAAGGACAAGGCAGCAGCGGAAACGGCATTCGGCAACATCGGCACCGGTTCTCAGGCGACAGTCACACGACTGGAACGCAAGAGGGTATTCCAGCAGCCACCGCTTCTCTACGACCTGACATCCCTGCAGAAAGACTGCAATACCCATTATGACCTGACGGCAGAAAAGACCCTTTCCATAGCCCAGTCCTTGTATGAGAAGAAACTCATTTCCTATCCGAGAACCGGCAGCCGCCATATTCCGGAAGATGTCATGCGGATCATTCCTTCCCTGCTGGAAAAAATCACATCCATATCGGATTTCAAGGCATACGGGGAATCCTTCGACTTGTCCGACCTCAATACCCGGTGTGTGGACGACACCAAAGTGACGGACCATCATGCACTGATCATTACCGGTATCATCCCGAACGAACTCTCCGAAGCGGAATCGGCGGTCTATACCCTGATAGCCGGCAGGATGCTGGAATCTTTCTCGCCACCCTGCGAGAAAGAGCAGCTGACCATGGAATGCACCTGTGAGGGAATGGTCTTCCGTTCACGTTCCTCTTCCGTCATCCGTGCGGGATGGTGCGGTGTTTTCTCACGGAGGGAGGAAAGAGATGGAGACGAACCGGAAGGGAAAGTCGGTACGGCTGTATTTGCCGAAGGGGAAACCCTTCCCGTCATGGGCCGGGGACTGGTACAGAAGAAGACCCTGCCCAAGCCGCTCTACACGGAAGCGACCCTGCTGGGTGCCATGGAGACTTGCGGAAAGGACATTACCGATGAAGAGGCGAAAGAGGCCGTAAAGGATGCCGGAATCGGTACACCTGCCACACGGGCAGCCATCATTTCCACCCTGTTCAAAAGGGACTATATAGAACGATCCGGAAAGAGTATCCGTCCTACGGAAAAAGGGCTCTATCTGTTCGAGGCCGTAAAGGATATGCAGGTGGCGGATGTGGAAATGACAGGCTGCTGGGAGAAGGCATTGGCTCAGATTGAAGGGCATACGCTCGATACGGAAACGTTCATGCGTTCCATCCGTGACTACACGCACAAGGCAATCGGTGAAATACTCCGTCTTGAATTTCCTCTGCCTAAATCACGTTCCTTCACCTGTCCCAAATGCAAGTGCGGTCATGTCATCATCCGGGGGAAGGCGGCCAAATGTGACAAGGAAGGTTGCGGACTGATGGTATTCCGCCGTTTTCTGAACAAGGAACTGACCGACCAGCATCTGGAACAGCTTTTCTCTTCAGGCTCCACCCGGCTCATCAAGGGGTTCAAAGGGAAAAAGGGGATCTCATTCGATGCCATGGTCGCCTTTGACGAGAGCTTTAACCTGAAACTTGTTTTTCCAAAGCCCAAAGGTGGAAAAGGGAAATGATCCAGTCATTCCATTTCCGGGACAAAGGTAGCGGACCGCCGGTTTCCACCTGCAAGGTCGGGCCTTACAGGTTTCGGGGAAAATCATCCTCGCCGGGCTCCGGTATTTTCCCCGAAAACCTTGCCTGTGGAGGCAGTCCGCTTTCCGGCCCTCGAAATAGGAAATGACATGTTTCACCGATTAACACTGTACGGTCATGAAAACAAGAGAGTTTATCGCGAGGTTGAGAACAGACAAACGGATGAGGATGGCGGCGTTGGTGCTTGTTGCCTTTGCCGTGTTCAGTTATCTGTATTCACGGGGAATATCCCCCGTATGGGCAGCGGTAGCCATTGTCTGCTTCAGGGGATTCTTCAGGTTCCTGTATAAGATAGCCTGCCTGCTGGTGGCCGCTACCATACTTTTCTGCATCCTCAGTTATCTGGTCTTTTAGCAAACAGGAGGAAACATGAACCGGATATGCTATACCTATTATAATATGGATTCCGACAGAAACAGCGTACGGAACGGAGCTGCCTTGAGGGGCGGCTCTTTTTGTATCTGCCATGTCCGTCATATAGGGAAAGTAGAAACAGCAGGAGCAGGAAGGATGAAAATACAGCCATTGACAGACCGAAGAACTACAGGGCAAAGGTGGCAAATGCTTCTGTACGGACGACAAGGTCAGGCCCCTTGCGGGGTTTCCCGGGAAAAATCATCCTCGCTCTGCTGCGGTATTTTTCCCGAAAACCTTGTCTTTCCGGAAGCATTTGCAGTAAAGGGCCTTGTAGTTCAACGGGCTGCCAAAGCCCGGATATTCACAATTTAAATAAAAGGAGTATGCAACAGACAATCATCGCAAGACAGTCACCGGCTCCGGCATGGATTCCGGTGATAGAGAAAAAGAAAAAAATCCGGATACCGGAACCGCACATCAAGCTGCCCGGCAGGGGAGCGACAGGTCCCGTACCTGTCTCCACGCTGTTGAATCCGGTATTGGAAATCTGCAACCATCCCGACAGGAACAGGCTTTTGGCTGAATTTTTCCGGGAATATTGAAACAAATCGTTTTACCATTAAATAATTTAAGTTATGTTTTTCACAGCAATCCACCAGATGATGACAGAAAACGTAGATCTCACGATTGTCATCCGCAAAGCGAACGGACAACTGACCGTTGCCACATTACCCAAGTCAAACGGGCTCAAGGACGAGGCTCAAAACCAGATTGTACCGCTGACCGTTACAGGCACACCGCAGGAACTTGACGCGGGATTCCTTCAGACCGTCACACGGCCGATACAAAAGGCTAGCGGCCTGATTGCGAACATGGCCCAGTTCGAGGCACAGGCAGACAAGGCGGCAGCCAACAGCAAGGCCGCCAAGGAAGCGAAGTCCAAGGAGTCAAAGGAAGAAAGGGAAAAACGGGAAAAATACGAGAAGCTGATGAAGAAGGCGGAAGAAATGACTACCGCCAAGAATTATCGGGAAGCCCTCAACCTGCTCGGACAGGCAAAATCCCATGCGAATGAAGCACAGCTGAAGGAGATTGAAGAGAAAACTCAGGCTGTCGACAAGGAAATGAACAAGGGAAGCCTCTTTGACCTGATGGAGCAGCAGCCCCAACCGGAACAGCAGCCGGTAGTACAGAACCGTACACAACCGCAACCGCAGCAGGTCATGCAGCCACAACCGGCTTATGCCCCGGTCCGGCAAGCTCCAGCAAGCAGGCAACCGCAAAGGCAGACCTCAATGCGACAGCCGGAAAGACCGGAATTCGGACAGCCTCCTGTACAGCAGACACAACAGACCGGGCTGTGGCCGATACAGCAACCGGAACAGCAGCCGGTACGCCAGCCCTTGCAACCGCATCCTCACTATGCTTCACAAGATACGGGAGCGGGACAGGATATGTATGGAACGCATCCGGCAACGGGAGGATGGCAGGATGAATCCTTCCCACAGGAAGATGAACAGCAGCAGCCTTACTTCTCCGATTCTGAACAACCGGCCTACAATCCGAAAGACTACGAAGATTACATAGACTTTCCGCAATCCATGCTGGAACCGAAATATTCACCTTATCAAACCCGATAAACTATGGCACTTCAAATCAAAGGGATGTCACGTACATTCAAATTCAAGAAAGGAACAGAGTATGTAACCCTTCAAGACCCGGATCCGAACCTTTCTCCGGACATGGTCATGAGTTATTATTCAAACTTCTATCCGGAACTGACTACGGCAACCGTACATGGTCCTGTCATCCGGGATGACAGGACGGAATACGAGTTCAAGACAACCATCGGGACAAAAGGCTGACGGTATGGATAAAGACAACAACAAGAAACAGAAGAAATCATGTGTACCATTGGACGAACAGCAGGCGGAACGGCTGGCAAGGCTCATCATCGGACAGACCGTGCGCAATATCCGGTATGGAACGGACAGGAAAGAAAGGATAACGGCGCCAAGCGGTGCCGTTCCTCTTTTCTGAACACCACGTTTCTGCCCAGACCGCTGCCGAGTCTCTTCATGGAAGACACCGGAGGAAACAGGTACAATCTCATCACGCAGGAAAATTACGAATTCCTGCGTGATTCTTATTTCAGGTATGCCTGCCTCTTGGGAAAGGAAGTGGTACATACTCCGGGACGTACATTCGGCGAAGGAATCGCAAAACTGCACGAAGAAATGGAAAACCTTGTCGGAGAAGAACTGAATGTCAATATAGAAGAGCAAAACGGACGCTTGCTGTTCAGGCTCTGGAAAACCCATCGTTGGGGTGTACTGACATTGTATTATTTCCCGGTGAAATTCCTGGAAGCTCTCGGTCCGGAACTGAGACGTATCTCCATCACGTTTATCCATAAACTGATGAAAGCAAACGGAATACAGACCGTGCTGGACGAGGATGACACGGACTATGTGCTGATTTGGCTCTCGGAAGAAGTTCCGGACGAGACAGCGGAGGAAAGGAGAAAACGGCTGAAACTCCTGCGCTCCTACGAGAACGGCAAGGTACAAGCGTTGCTCCGGAGGGTGGAAAACAGGTGTTACTACAAGAACCTTCCGAAAGCACTTGACCGGTATGAGTCCCAAAACGACTATGAGCGGTCGCTGGTCTCCGCCTTGAAGGAGGGGTTGGACTTTCTGTCACCGGAGCATGGCATCATGGAATACAGTTACGACCCTTTCTATGAAGAGGAGCCTGAATGTCTGCCGATGTATCTCTGGCAGCAGATTCGTGTAGTCTATGACAGTAACGATATGGTGACAGACTACCTGGTGGATTACTACAATTCATACAGCAGGGAGACCTATGACATCATACCTGCAACGACACTCGCCCTGTCACCGGAAACGGAAAAGTTATTCTACATGGATGACTATCCGGAGCGATTTCTACAATGGGCGGACAAATTCATCAACATAATCATTTGAACATCATGATAGAGACAAACGAACTTACAAGGACTTTGAAGACCTTGCTTATCCCCAAGGCGGCACTGATTGCTTACGCCTCGGAGAATGAGAGGAATTTCTTTCTGGAAGTACGGGATATAGACGACCGGGGAAATATGACGGAAGGAAGGCCGGTGACCCTGGAATTCATGAACGAACTGGTGAAGGGGTATTCGGAAAGGCACAGTAGCACGCCCTACGGAAAAATACCGTCCAACCTGATGTATTGCGATTCACGCAAGGGAAGCGAACGGTATGTATGGTACAATCCTCCGGGTAAAAGGATGATGTTCTTCATTCCGGGGCTTGAAATCGAGAATGCGGAATACAACCTGCCGGGAGTGATTTACAAGGCGGGGGAACACGGGATGAATATATATGCCTACAAGGGCGATACACCCGACGAGGATACGCCACTATATGCCGCACCGTTCTTCAACGTGACCGGATCCAGCGTATGCCTGGGTTCTGCCAATTTGGAGAAACCGAAAGATATGACCTACGAAAAGCTGCTGCAATACTGGGAAAAGAAATTCTGGCTGACGGAGTTCTCCCACTTGGGAGGCAACGGAAACCCGACCCGATCAAACCTTGTATTGGTGACGAAAGCAGCCAGGAACAGACCTTTCGACCTCGAAGAGTTAAAACCATTGAACAATCTGAAACTTAAAGACATCCTGAAATGAAAAGAGTACACTATATTGACAACTATCTGGTAAATCCGCAGCATCCGGTAACGGTAAATCTGATTGGTGCGGGAGGAACAGGCTCACAGGTACTAACCTGTCTGGCCCGGCTTGATGCGGCATTGAGAGGACTCGGGCATCCGGGACTGTTCGTGACCCTGTATGATCCCGACATCGTGACGGAAGCCAACATCGGCCGTCAGCTGTTCGGGCCGTCTGATCTGGGACAGAACAAGGCGCAATGCCTTGTCTCCCGGATAAACAATTTCTTCGGCAACGACTGGAAGGCGCAGCCGGACATCTATCCGACCGTATTGAAGGATGCCCGACGGGATAATCTGGCCAATATCACAATCACTTGTACGGACAACATCAAATCCCGGATAGACCTGTGGAACCTGTTGAAGGCTTTGCCACAACCGACATTCTGCACTTACGAAACCCCTTTGTATTGGATGGATTTCGGGAACACGCAGACCACGGGACAGGTCGTTATGGGTACGGTGCCGAAAAAAATAAAACAGCCGGCATCCAAACTGTATGAAACTGTCAGTACCCTGAAAGTAATCACCCGTTTCGTGCGATACTCTCGGGTAAAGGAAGAAGACTCCGGTCCAAGCTGCTCGCTGGCGGAAGCATTGGACAGGCAGGACCTGTTCATCAATTCCACGCTGGCACAACTCGGCTGCAATATCCTGTGGAAGATGTTCCGCAACGGGATGATTGAGCATCACGGGCTGTACCTGAATCTGGAAACGATGAAAGTGAATCCGATAAATATATGAATAGATAGTCAACCGCATTTATATATGTACTTGTTCTTCATACGCCCTCATCCGCTCCAATAAAATTTCTTTCAAATTATCGTTTTTATCTAGGTTGAGCTTACTTCTTATGCTTGAGCGCTGACTTGTAATGTTGCCGCTACTTCTATGCAGTATTTCACATATCTGACTGACTGTCTTATCCTGCACAATCAGCCGGCAGATGCTCAACTCAGATGGGGATAGCTCGGGAAATATACTCCGAAGCATCTCTATATGGCTCTTTTCTTCCTTCATGTGTGAAGTGATGGCGGCATAGAGGTTCTTTTTTGTATTTTCGCCCAATATGCTCAATAGGGTTCCGTTCTTATCTTTCGAATTGTCATTGTTTACAAGTTGCGCAAACGCAAAAAGCTCATCTCTGCTCATCTGCAGCGACTTTAGAAGCGAGGCCTCTTCTGCTTTCAGTAAATTGTATTCTTTCAGCAGAGTATTGATATTTTTATTTAGTAAATATCCCAATATGGCTGCCATTCCGTATATAATGACAATCAAAGGGAGAAAAGAAGTCAAAAATGGTCCTTGTGTGACAATGACACAAACTATGTATGAAACGACAGAAATAAAGACTAACTGGATGGATATTTTATACATGTAGGCACAGATAGAAATCATGATATACAATATAGAAATGACCATATTACTCATGATGAGAAGTCTTTGAAAAGCATAGCCACCATTAATGGAACAACAAATCATTTCTATACATATTTCTATGTGTGTGAGGAACAATATAGCAGAAAACGCTGTATTGGTCTTTATTTGCTTTGTAAAGTAAAGTATAGTAAAAGACAGCAGTGCCGCAAATTGAGTAGCATTCAAATAATAATACAGTTTGTCCGGAAACGGTAAACTAAAGGTATAAGTAGGAATACAGAGGTAGACAATTGCCCTAAAATCCGCAAGCAATCTCAATGGCAATCTCAATTGCAG
>UMFA01028593.1_pt1 | contig 9856 bp, 12 predicted proteins | sample 1964891 | NCBI WGS metagenome assembly UMFA01 (sample SAMEA4836034, study PRJEB28245) | human gut metagenome | biome: gut microbiome; material: fecal sample | place: Denmark | collected 2008
CCGCTTGATTTTGTAAGAATTTGCCAATCATAATCTTCTTCATATCGAGCTTCAGGAGGATTTTTCCAACTTCCGATGTCTCTAACAAAAAATGTTATGTATTTCCCGTTATCTTTGATTTGAGTATCTCTAAAATCAGCATATCTACCATTTTCAACATTTCGTTTTAATTCATATTTCAAGTCGCTAATGGTATTATCAATAGACATTTTTGGCTTTTTCTTGCTTGGATCTTTTTCTTTTTTTTCTGGTTTAATTCCATTTTTCTTGTTTTCAGCACGTTTTGCACGAGCTTTTGCCAAAGCATCAAGCCGTTTTTGTTTAAGGTCTGCCGCTTTTTTTGCATCTAAAGCATTTATTCTATCTTGAATATCGCTCATTGCCTTAACTCGTTGATCCACAGATAAATTTGGATTGCCTGAAATACTGTTATATAAATTTATCAGCTCATTTTTATCGGTTATACCTTCGCCTGTCGGTATTTTTTTTGAGGCAGCACCACCGCCACCTGATTTACCTCCGCCTGATCCACGACCGCCCATATTACCTCTCTTTCTTTTGCTCCTGTGAAATTTTATTCACTTCGTTCTAAAATTTTTACGTCGCTATCATACAGTTTCACAAATCAAAATTCGTCATTTTGATTTGTTACACTTCGGCTACCGCTTGTTAAACTTATTCATATACGGTTCGAACCAACGAATATTTTTATATCCGTCAAGTTCTGTCAGCTTGTTTCCGTAAATCAAAATCTCTTTCGGATCAAGCCTTTTTATCATTTCTTTAAAGCCGAGCATAAAGAGCCTTTTTGCATTTTCATCATTTAGGACACCGACTGTCCCGATTGCAACAACGGAATTTTTGGGAATTCCCAAGAATGCAAAATCATAGCTTGATTCATCTGACCAACTGACGGTCGGAATGACTTTTATACCTAAACTTTGCCAATAGCAAGTACACCATCTGTTCCTATAAACCTGCCATATTTGGAATGCTTTAGGATAATTTGTGTACATAGAAAAATCGGGAGATAACACCCCATCATATTTTTTCAATTCTTCAATTTGAGAATCGGGATTTTTCCAACATCTCTCAAAACGGTAATCATCTAAAAAGAAATGAGCAGTTCCCCTCCTGTTGGAATCTACCCGATAAGGGATGAGGTTTTTTATTTCAAACTCATCCCTTCTTATATCGGGTATTCCATAGGAATTAGAGGAGTCAAAAAATCCTTTTTCAACATTTTGAACATTTAAAAGGTCACGCCAATACACTATATCCTCCTATGAACGCAATTTTTTTGATTCTTCCAACAAGTAATTTGCAAATGCCTCAATAGCTGACACTCCCTGATTAAAGCAATAATCATCAATTTCATTAGGAGTTGTCGCAATTTTTACTTTTAGTTTATAAAGACTGTCTATTGCAGGCTGAGCATATTTAGCCAAGTTCTCATACAATTTGGTAATTGTAGTCGGGACATTCTTTTTGACAAGTTTCAATATGAACGGTTGAATGATAACCCATATTTCACTTAAATTTTTCCAATTTTTCTTAATTAGAGACAGAAAACTCATAATAACTTCCTTTCTTTTCAAATTTGTATTTACTTTGCTTGATTTTATCTCTGTACCAAGAGATTTTTTGTCTTAAGTAAGTTCCAATGCTTTCTTTTGATAGATTAGGCAAATAATGAATATATGTAATGTCGATTTTGCCTTCGGGTTTTGTTTTCTTTTTGTCGAATTCATAATGCGTGAATACGGATTTTTCAGAAATCAAAATGCCGTATTTGACACTTAAATAAGCGGCAAGACAACAAAGCGATTCAATTTGCTTTTGGGTTAAAGGGTATTTTGTTTGTTTTTTAGATAAATTAAATCCTGCCATACCGCAAACGGATAAGCCGATACAGCCTGTATTATTGCCTCCGCAATGAGCGGCATAGTTTCCGTCATAGCAGTTTAAGTTATCTTTAGGTTTGTGTTTACCTGCATAAATTCTGCCTTTAGAATCAATGCAATAATGATAAGCATTCAAATCCGTATCACAGGGATTATTACTTCCGGCTGTCCAATGCAGACAAATTTTACTCAGTGATGTCATTTAAAATATTCCTCCTTTTTTGACGTTGTAAAATCAATTCAAGATACTCATCATCTGTTAATGATGTTTCAACCCCTAAGTCCTTCTGCTCTTTGTGCCTTATAATCTGCCAATCGGTATTTTTTAAAAAATCCTGTGCCTCTTTTTTATCAAGTTCCTTAAAATATGAATCAGCATCGATAACCCAATTGTTGTTAATAAAAATTGCTTTTTCGTGTGGTTTTTTGGCAACTTCAATATCGCCGAATAATAATTTTTCGGTTTCTAAATATTCATTATTTCTGATGACATAAAACATTAAAAATTCCTTTCAATTTGAATAAGCAAAGTAGCATTGGCTTTTATGGCACGTGTAACATTGTTATAATCTTTGTAATTCATTATTGTTCCCGGTGTTCTGACGTTAAATTGGCAATCATCAACATAATAGCCGTAGTTGTTGTATTCAACATTTGCATCAATATTTGAATCAACATTCCATGGCAAAATAAAGCCGTTTACTTTATCTTTAATCCAACCTGAAACTTTTAAATTTTTATAGTCGACACCTATATTGTGAAAAAATGAATACAAAGTATTAGGGGCAAGTTCAGTTTCTTCGCTCGTATATTTATTTTCAGCCGCATAGCTTTCAGCTTCGGTTATAAAATTATTTTGAGTTTTAATTCGACCGATATAAATAATTTCTTTTTCTTCAAATTCCTGAGTTTCGATATTGTATGAATAAAATTTATTTTCAGGAATAACAAAACAATTCGCTATTTCGTGAATTTGAAATTCCGCAACCTGAGCAAGTTTTGCACTATCTTGAATATCGGTAATTTCAAGTTTGAATTGATTACAATCCTCTATAATATCTGCATCAAAATGTCGGACTTCATTTACTTTCCAATCAATTTGATTTTTTATTTCTTTTAAAACCACCCATTCTTCGCCATTAAAACCTTTAATAAATCCGTTTTTAACACTTCCTCCGGCATCATCGTGCGAAGCAACAATTGTGAAACGAGCGGCTTTTCTGTAATTAGGAAATTCAATTTGTAACCATTGATTTCCCCCTGCAACATTTGCAATCCACTTATTATCCCAAGCACCGTTAAATGCCAAATACGGATTGTTTGTTTTATATATGCTACTTGAGGAGGCTATATATCCATACTTAAATTCTTTACTTGTTGTATCAGAAATCATTGTGGGGACTGAGTTTTTGTTTGAATATCGTTGCAAATTATTTGAATAAACGGGGCAAGCTGTCGTAACAAATGTTTCAAAGCGATTTTCGGAGTTTTTGATATAGCCTACATACATCAAAGAGTTATTATATAGGTTTTCAATCGTATCTTCTTTGCTTATTATTGAAAGCTGATTAATTTTACCGATTGTTGATTTTCCGATACCCGTATTTATAAGCAACGGGTTTTTAACACTTAAATCAAGTTTTGCCACCATAGGCATAAAATCATTTAAAGTCTCGAATAATTCCATTGCACCAAACCCTGAAAAAGTAGCAGTTCCTGAATTTTTATTAATTGTTATTCGGTAGAATTTAAAATTATCAAAATAAGTAAGAGCAAAATATCTTTTTTCATTTTGCAACCAATTAAGATGATTTTTATAATCCCCAAGCAAAGTCCAATTCGTATCATCATTACTTCCCTCAATAACAAAATCACATGGGGAATGTTGCGGTGCATCTGCCGCATTTCGTGCCGTAATACTAAATGCGGTTATTTTAGGTTTCAGAGATCTAAATTCAATCTTTAGCCAACCTGTTGTTACACCGTTAATTGTCAGCCAGCCTCCAACATCATTTGTGTGATGTCTAAATGCTTTCCAAGGCATATAATTTACGGCATCGTGCTGAGAGCTTGAAGATATAATACAAACTTCATTTTCAAAATCTTCCATAACAGGCATTATGTCTTTTGAAAATTCAATCTTTTTAATAAAATTACTTTTGCCTGTTTTATCTTTTGGGCAATCTATAATTGTTTGGGTAGGCAGAGTGTTTGTTTTTTCTTCTTTTGAAGTGAAAAAATTAACTTCTTTTACAACACCGTTTTCAAAAAGATAAATCCCGATATCGCCAGTTTTGGTTATTCGGTCAACATTATTTTGCAAGTTTAGTTTTGGATTATTAATAAGAACTCTTGAATCAACAAACTCAATAAAAACAAAACCGTTTAATATTCCTGCAAATTCAGATATTGAAGAAGTACCTGAAACCTTAAAGTTGTTTGTTGTTTCATTTAATTCTAAAATTTCAGAATCGCATTCAATTTCGCAAAGTTCGTTTAATTTATAATCATTAAAATCTTGTTTTAACTTATTAATTGAATCGTCAAGCTCGTTATTTGCAAGCCTTAAAGTTTCAAAATTTTTGTTAACTTCCTCTGCTACTGCTTTTGTTTTTGGTTTGAATGCTATTATTTCATTTTCGTTGATTTTCATATTTAATCTCCTTGCATATATTTTTCAGGTCTGTTTTTTCGCCAAATAGCAAGCCAATTTACTTGAGAATTAGCTCTCTGTTCTGTGTTATAACATGTGACCTTAATTCTTAATTCTTCCTTTTCCCAATAGCAGTATGTAGAATCGTTATAATCCACATCTCCTGAATAATGAAGTGTTCTGATGGATGGGATAAATGCTAATAAGTCATTCATTGAATAACCCTCCGGCGGATAAACATAACTTGTTGTTCCCACGTTATATCCGCTTAGAATTTGCATATTTTCAAAACTGTGGAGCGATTCATTGGTTAGAATTTCAGAAATCGGATGTTTATGGTCTTTTTCTGCATAAGGTTTTAAATTATTTTCAGGTACAAGCCCGTTTTCATCCAAAACCAAGACTTCATTATTTCTGTTACCTGCATGGTGTCCGTCTATCAAATCGGCATTCAAATTTTGGTTAACTACACCGTTTGAAATTGAAACATTGTTTTCTTCATTCCCTGCGTGATAACCGTCAACTTTGTCGGCATCAATTTTTCTATAATGAGCATTTGGGTCTTGGTTATGGTTATTTTCTAAATATTCATAAGAAATCAGGCTTACGTTTGAATCAATAATTAATTGCCTGTCTTCTAAATTTTCAACTTCAAGAACAACTTTGATATAAAAATCTCTTGTTGAGCCTTCTTCATCAAGCGGTTTATAACTTTCAGGAATTCTGCCTATGGCAAACAAATTTCTTTTATCATCAAAGATACCAATTTCTCTGATGTAATATCCACCGCTCTCGGCAGGAATCGCACATTCAACAACAAGCCTGTTTTCATACTCTAAATCAACATAAATTCTTGATATGTTTCCTCTGTAGGTTTCATTTATCAAGCTCTCTTGATTTACATCGGGTTCATAATATCCGTCTCCGCCATCGCCAACCGCAAATGTAGTTAAATGCAAAGGATCGCTATTAACATGAGAGTAAGCAATTCTTTTTGTTCCGCCATTTGTCAGTAATGTATAAAAATCCATAAAAACTCCTAATTAACCAAAAGACCACACGCACTCATCAAAGTTGGTTTCATCCCAAACTCCGAGTGGCAATTTGCGTATTTTATCTTCTTTTTTCGACCAATAAGTTTCATTCCAATTGTTTTCATCAAATATAAGAGATTTTTGAAAAGGATAAATTGTTGTGCATTCGCCTGTAATACAAGCAGATTTATATTTATAACTCTTAACTTGAGTTCCCATTCCGATATTTAAACTTGAAAGATGAGAACGCACATTTTTGTATTCATTGATTAAATCTTCAAGTTTTCCTATTAATTCAAAATCAAAACCTTTGCTGTCAAAATTCAAATCAACAATGAATGTGTAAGGCTTGTTTCCTGTTTCAAACCATTCTCTAATGTCGCCTTTTAAACCGAACATTTCAAATATTTTTAAAAGAGCATATTTAGTTCCTTTATATCTGTGTACTTCAATGGATCGTTTTATTAAATCTCTTTTTTCGTCATCGTTTCGACATTGTAGCCAACCCTCGTTCCCGGTAACGTGATATTGTTCAGCTAAATGCGGCAGAGCATCGGAAGGCAAATTATCTATGATTGATACTAAAAGAACATCAATATCTATGTTTTTAAATCGTTCTTCGCAGATTTCGTCAAAAACTTTTATATTAATATCATCTATCGGGGAAAGATTATTCATCGGAATATCCTTTTAATTCGATATTAAAATCTTTTAAATTTGCCCATTGATAATCAAGAATTTCAATATCAGTCGGAGCTTTTAATTTAACTTTGAACACACCATAAACGCTGTTTAAAATAGAAATAATCTGAGTTTGAACAACGTCTTTGCCTAATTTTTCGGAAAGAGCCACTTTATATTCCATAAGTTTGGCATTTATGGTTTTTATAACACTCTCTTTGTCTGCATCTTTAAATAAAATAATTTCTGCATTTATTGAGAAATCTATTTTTTCAGATGAATAAACCTGCACAAAATCGGTTAAGGGGCGAATTTTATCATCACTTAAGTAATTTTGCACAATTTCAAGTATTTCAGGGGTTGGGTTTCCGTCTTTAGTTAAAAGATATATTGCAACAACTCCCGGAGTGGGCGAGGTTATTGCAACGTCAATTATAGATTGATGAGCGGATAATGTATGATAACGATATGCACCACGACTTCCTGCGTTAGAAAATTTTTCAGGTGCTTGTCTTATCCTTTCTCTCAAGCTGTCAGCTTCTTCATCATCAGCACCGCCCGATGAAACGATTGTATTTTCAACGGTTGAAATGTAGCTTAAAGGTGTAATCAGATTATTTATTGAACCGATTATATAATTATTGGCGGCAGATCCCGGAGTCTCACATACTGCTTTTGTGCTGATTTCTTTTTGCCCTGCTTTTAATACAACATCTTCTGTTGTTTGAAATATAAAAAGACCGTCTTTGGTTTCAACCTCAGTCCCTTTTGAAATAGTAAAATCAAAATCCAACAACTCATCAACGCAAAATTTTAATTCCGTTGTAGCACAATTAGCAAGAAGTTTTGTAACTCCTAAAGGCTCTCCGATATGTTCCAAAATATCAAGAGGTGCATAACTTAAAAGATTTTGTTTTGCCGTTTCTTGAATTTCCATTCTTAAAACAGTTTCTCTGTATGCTCCGACATCAATCATCAGTCTTTCAATTTGTGCAGGCTGAAGAACTTTGCCTGATTTTTCTTCATACAAAGTAACCCATTGTCTTGTTATTTCATCGGGATCACGTTCTATAAAATTAGGTTCGGGGAGTTTTGTTGTCATAATATTACTTGTGTAATTCCTTTTGTTCTCGATTCGTTCAAAGTCCATTCAATTTTGACGGTGATATTTGTTTCGCTGATTTCGGCAGATACAGAATTGACTGAAATTCTTGTTTCCCATAGACCAATCGCATCGGTCGCCTCTCGGATAATATTTGGAATAGCTTCGTTTACAGGGTAATCAACATATTTATAAATATCTGAGCCAAATGTCGGGCGATGAGGTACAGAGCCCTTTCTTGTTGTTAGAATTGTAGAAATACATTGGTTTATGTCCTCAACACCTTCTGCGACTTCGCCTATTGAGTTTTGTTTAAACTGCCAATCAACATAGGTTATTTCATTTAATGTTGTCATCACATATCCTTATTCGGTTTTGAAGTCGGACTTCCCTGATTTCCTGTGTGGGTGTGCGGATTATAAATATCTCTCATTGCTTGCATTGATGATGTTTTATCCGATATATCCGCTTGAGAAGTTATTCCCTGAGTATTTGTTAATGTGCCATCGTGATTAATGTTGCCGTTTAAATTAATATTTTCAAAGGTTATGGTTAAGGTGTTTGTTTCTTTATCAATATTAATGAGAGAACTGTTTTCTAAATTAAGAGATATTTGTTTTTCTGACTTAATTATCGGGGTGTCTTCGGTTGAATATATTGCTCCTAAAATTACTCCGTCTTCAGAATTTTCATCCATTAAGCAAACCACTTGTTCGTTTATATCGGGCATTGCATAGAATTTGTCTTTTAGTGTTTTTGTTTGAAGAACGGGAAGCCAAAATGATGTTGAATCATCATCGCCAAAATTCACTCTTGCTTGTGCGAGTTCGGGATTAATTTGAGTTACAATACCAAACCTTAACACGATTCCACCTCGCAATAAGTTTTATAACCGCTTGCTCTGTCTATAACATGGCGAGCTTGTTTTATGTGATATTTACCCGAGAAATGTCCGATTCCTTTTATTTCAATATTTAATCCTGCAATTAAATAAGGATTGCCGGAAAGTTCAATTGAACCTTCTATTTTTGTGTCAGCAGTCGAGAGTGCTGCTTTTGCTTTAATTATTGCTTGTTTTCTGTCCGAACATCTTGCGGTAATTTTTAAAGTATCGCCTTTTTGAACGGACTCATTACGAGCAGAGGCTTTTACCGTTTTCTTTTTCTTGGGATCAAAATATGACACCTGAACAGCTTTATATTTCTGACTCGTTTTTTCTCTTAAATTTATATGCGATAAATCTGTTTTATAGAATATTTGTGTTGATTTTGCACCTTTTAATTTTGATACATCGTAGAACACAAGATTATTTTCGGCGATTTTAAATATATATCCGTATTGTTCTGCGAGCTTTGTGAGGAAAGTTAGATCCCTTTCCTGATTTTGAGTAATTCTGTCAACTCTGATGTCAGCTATTTCCCCGACTAAAGAAAGTTCGTGTTTGTCGGCTATTTCTTTTGCAATTTGCTTTAAGGTTTTATTCTCATAACCTACGGAATTCTTTTGTCTTAAAGGTTTTTTAATACCCGTTGCAAGACCTTTTACGGTAATGACATCGGGCGGTGTATCATATTCAAGCTCGTCTATTTCAAAGACACCGCAGTTTAAGAGTTTTTCTGCCTCATAGCCGATATATGCTCTAAGGCAGTCCCCTTTAGATGGAATCCAAGCACCCTGCCACAGTTTTTCAGAATCTTCAAAGCTGATTGTAAGTTCATCCGATTCGCCATGTTCAACGTCTGTATATTCAATGCTTGTTACATACGGAGATACATCGTTTGTAATATTTTTCTTGTCATAGAATAATTCAAAAATTGGTACTAACATTTATTTTTTCCATGGGGGTAGTTCAAATTTTATGGTTTGCGTTTCTTCAAGAACAGGGATTTTAAGTTTTATTCCTGCATTTAAAACTGGCTCTATTTTTACATCAGGATTGGCTTTTATAATCTGCTCATAAAGAGTAGGGTTTTTATAAAACTTGTATGAAATCAAATCCCATCTGTCGTTGTCTTTTGTAATATATGAGTAATATTCGGTCATTACTTTTGCTCCTGCGAAATCAAAGATTTCTACGTCGCCATCGTTCAGTTACGTTGCCGAATGCTCAACGCATCCGTCAACTTCACTTCGGCTACCGCTTTTTAAAGCCTTTTTCTTCCTCTTCTTCGTCTTCAGGGATTTTTCCTGTGTATTCACGAAGTCTTAAATCGACTTGAATTGAAATTATATCGCCTATCGGTGTTGTTTGTTCGATGGTTTTACCTATCTCTTCAATAACAAATACTCCGACATATTCGCCATTTCCTTTGATAAATTTTAAAGGGGTTGCATTATCAGAAACTTCAATCAGTTTTTTTAATTCATCTTCAGGAGTGCAAAACCACTTGTGAAAGTTCAATTTTATATTTTCTTCTTGCAGGTTTTTTCCTAAAAATTGAAGAATTGGTTTATTTTCAATGCGTTCGTGCTGAGCATAATT
>UMFA01003817.1_pt1 | contig 9639 bp, 7 predicted proteins | sample 1964891 | NCBI WGS metagenome assembly UMFA01 (sample SAMEA4836034, study PRJEB28245) | human gut metagenome | biome: gut microbiome; material: fecal sample | place: Denmark | collected 2008
CAAGCCTCATAATGCACATTCATCGTATGCGCTCCCAATGCTTTTACTTCCGGGATAAACTTCTCCGGATTAACAATCATCAGATGCACATCCAACGGTTTCTTACTCAGCTTTGCCACATATTTCAGTACCGGAAAGCCGAATGAGATGTTAGGGACAAATACCCCGTCCATAATATCAATATGTACCCATTCCGCCTCACTGCGGTTTACCATTTCAATATCTTTCGCCAAATATCCGAAATCAGCGGAAAGAATGGAAGGAGCGATAATTGGTTTCATAATTCTTTTATTTTAGATTCGGTTTGTCTCGAACTCGAGACGGTTCATGTTATCTATTATCAGGTCAGTTCATTTTATATTCGTTCGTCAGACGGAATCCGCGAAGCAATTCATCCGTTTTCAGACGTTTCTTGCCGGGAAGTTGCAAAGAAAGGACAGACACGAACCCATCGGGCACAGCCACCTTTATATATTTCTTCCCATCCGTCACAATCGTTCCGGCAGACAATTGATGCGCTTCACTAACTTTTTCGCTTTCGAAAATCTTCACGACCACCACTTCTCCTTCAGGACTGACCAATTCACTCCAGGCAGCCGGATAAGGAGAGAGTCCGCGAATAAAATCATAGACTTTCTTCACCGGTTGATTCCAGTCGATCCGGCAAGTCTCTTTGAATATCTTCGGAGCAGGACGAAGCTCACCGACAATCGCCATTTCTTCCTGCGGAACCGGTTTTACCACACCGTTCAGAATGGCGTCCACCGTCTCAACGACCAGCTTTCCGCCCAACATCATCAGTTTATCATGCACAATCTCTACATTATCCGTATCGGCAATAGGTACACGTACCTGCTGAATGACTTCTCCCGTATCTATCTCATGCTTCAGGAAGAAAGTAGTGATACCCGTTTCCGTATCTCCATTAATTACCGCCCAATTGATAGGAGCGGCCCCCCGGTATTGAGGAAGCAAAGAAGCATGGAGATTGAAAGTTCCCAACCGCGGCATACTCCACACCACTTCCGGTAACATACGGAAAGCAACCACAATCTGCAAATCCGCTTTCCATTCACGCAACGCCTGTACAAACGCCTCATCTTTCAACTTCTCCGGTTGGAGTAACGGCAAATTCTGTTCGAGCGCATATTGTTTAACGGGAGAATATTGAATCTTATGTCCGCGTCCGGCCGGCTTATCGGGCATCGTTATCACGCCCACAACGTTATATCCGCCTTCTACCAACTGACGCAAGGCCTCCACCGCAAAATCGGGAGTACCCATATATACTATTCTTAAATCTTCTTTCTTCATAATCTAATCACTTTTATCTACATAGAACCCAGGCCCCGGTACCTTGTCGGACGGCGGGTGGTTAGTCTTCTGAAAAATGTACTAATACCTGCCGGTATGAGTTAAATATCTTCGATTTAGAGACAAATCCCTGATAACGTCCTTCCTCATCCACCACGGGAAGATTCCAGGCTTTGGTATCATCGAAAGTCTGCATCACCTGTTCCATTCCGTCCGAATCGAATATCTTGGCCGGGGCGGATGTCATTAATTTATTAACAGTAAAACGATGATAAAGTTCCTGACGGAACATGATGTTCCGGATATCGTCGAGCAGTACAACTCCCAACAGTTCGCCAGTCTTCTTATCCGTCACGGGAAACACATTCCGGTGGGAAGCGGCGATAGCCTTCACCAGTTCGCCTAAATCCATTTCAGGATGAACCACTACGAAATCCTTCTCCACGACATTCTCCATTTTCATCAATGTCAATACCGCTTTATCCTTATGATGCGTAAGCAGTTGTCCTTTCTTTGCCAGACGCATCGAATAGATACTATGAGGCTCAAATGCTATAATCGTAAGATAAGAACTGACAGACACAATCATCAACGGAAGGAACAAATCGTATCCTCCGGTCAGTTCAGCAATCAGGAAGACACCCGTCAACGGAGCGTGCATCACTCCGCTCATCACTCCCGCCATTCCCATTAAAGCGAAATTCTTTTCGGGCAGATAAGCTGAAAAAGCAAGATCATTGCTGAAATGCGAGAATACAAATCCGGCAATACATCCCAGATAAAGTGAAGGAGCAAATATACCACCACATCCACCACCACCATTCGTCGCACTGGAAGCAAATACCTTCAATAAGATAATCAACATCAAATAGACCAATAACAGATTGCCGTAGCCGTAGAACATGGAGTTGTTCATCACCGTATCCCACTCCGCCGCAGACGTTCCGTTCAGCAACAGGTTGATTGTATCGTAACCTTCACCATAGAGAGGTGGAAAAAGGAAAATCAGCACACTCAGCATAACACCGCCGAAAGCCAGTTTCTTATAAGGATTGTTGAGCTTACCGAAAACTCCTTCTACCGAGTTCATAGCACGTGTGAAGTACAGCGAAATCAGACCGCAGAAAATCCCCAGCAGGATAACAAAAGGAATACGTTCCAGTTCGAATGCCTGGTCGAGATGAAACTTGAACATGGCTTCCGTGCCGGTAGTGATATACGAAACGGTTGCCGCCGTCACTGCAGAAATCAGCAACGGGAGTAAAGAAGACATAGTCAGATCTATCATCAGGACTTCCAGCGTAAACACCAGTCCGGCGATCGGAGCCTTAAAGATTCCGGCAATCGCACCTGCCGCGCCACATCCTACCAGCAACATCAACGTCCGGTGCTCCATTTTGAACACACTGCCCAAATTGGAACCGATCGCCGACCCCGTCAGCACAATCGGCGCCTCCGCCCCTACCGATCCGCCGAATCCGATCGTAATGGCACTGGCAATGGTAGACGACCAAATGTTATGCCGCTTGATGCGTCCCTGCCTACGGGAGATAGCATACAGAATCTTGGTGACCCCATGGCTGATGTCATCCTTCACAATGTTACGCACAAACCAGCCTGCAAGAAAAATCCCGACTACCGGATACACCAGATACAAATAGTTGGCTTCCGTCGCATTGAAATTATCTGTTAAGAAGTTCTGTATCTGGTGAATGAAGAACTTCAATAGTAAAGCGGCAAACGCAGTGAAAATCCCCACCAGAAAACTCAATATCAGGATAAACTGTTTCTCCTTGATATTATTTTCCCGCCACTTGATGCAACGCTGCAATAAACTAAGTTTTTCCTCTTTCATTTATTCGCGAATTATCTTAATCACTCCACCTTTGTCCAGTTTTATAATACTTGAGGGTTTCGGTCTGCTCATATCGTCCTGACGATAGCCGACGATATAGTCTACTGCCGATTTGATCTCGTCACTGATTTCACTAAAGTTGGCAGCTCCCGGCTGGCCGCTTACATTGGCTGATGTAGACACGATTGCCTTGCGGAACTGCTGGCAAAGACGTTTGGAAAACGCTTCATTCGTCACACGGATTCCCACGCTTCCGTCTTCCGCAAGCAGGTTCGGAGCCAAATTGCGTGCACCGGAATAGATAATCGTCAATGGTTTATCGGCAACTTCTATCAAATCCCATGCCACATCAGGAACATCCTGTACATAAAAATCCACCTTGACAGACGAATCAACCAGCACCAGCATAGCTTTGCTATCGGCACGTTTCTTAATCTCATATACCCGACGTACAGCTTCTTCGTTAGTCGCGTCACAGCCTATGCCCCAAACGGTATCGGTAGGATAAAGGATGACACCTCCTTCATTCATCACCTGACAGGCTTTTTTAATATCTTCTATCATTTCTTGAGTAATTTCAGTTGAGAATAACACGCAAAAGTACTACTTTTGCGTCGAATTCAAAAAGATTAAGTGAAAACAATGGAAGAAATCGTATTTCACCACACGCTACCTATTCAGTTGCGCTTCAATGACGTAGATAAATTCGGTCACGTCAACAACACTGTTTATTTTTCTTTTTACGATTTGGGCAAGACTGAATACTTCGCTTCCGTATGTCCCGGAGTCGACTGGGAGAAGACTGGCATTGTCGTTGTCCATATCGAAGCAGATTTCGTCAAACAGATCTTCGCATCAGACCATATCGCCGTACAGACTGCCGTTTCCGAAGTAGGAACGAAAAGCTTTCATCTGCTCCAACGGGTGATCGACACAAAGACGAACGAGATAAAATGTATCTGCAAATCAATCATGGTGACTTTCGACCTAGAGAGACATGAGTCCATGCCTCTGACGGAGGAATGGATAGAAGCGATCTGCAAGTATGAAGGCAGGGATTTAAGAAAGAAGAAATAAAAACATATACCTCTCAATATCAAACCAGCTCTTTCCAACCTTATCATATTGGAAAGAGCTGGTTTGATATAAGTCATATATATAGCCGCACTCCAACAGGATCAGAATCTTTATTTATCATAAGAGTATAGCAAAGTTGCTGTCTGTTTATTACAAACTTCCGCCCATCCAGTGACAAAGTTATCGTTGCCTAACATCAATCTATAAACGCAAGCTTTGATTATAAAAATGAAAGTTTCGTTTTTATAAATGAAAGTTTCGTTTATAAAAACAGAACTTGCGTTTATAGATTGATTCCTATACGAAAAAGTTCAATCCTTATCCAAGAGAAGTTTAGTCTTAATGCCGGAGAACTTTGATCTTAATGCCAAAGAAGTCATCTATTAAAAAGCCACCGTAAACACTTAATGCCACCATTAGCAAACTTCCGATTTTCTATCCCCTTTGAAATATTTTCGTCATATCTACACTCACCTCCGGTTTTTTTCGTACTTTTACCCCTTGTTGGGAAGAAGTGCCTTTCTGACCCCTGAGAGCAGAAAAAGAAAAAACAATATATAAAATGAATCACAAATGGAATTATCAACCCATTACACCCGAACAGGCAGAGACAAGCCAGACATTGGCCCAGGAATTAGGGATTAGCCCGATACTTGGACAACTTTTGGTACAACGGGGAATAACGAAGGCGGTTGACGCCAAGAAGTTTTTCCGCCCGCAATTGCCCGACCTGCACGATCCGTTCCTGATGAACGACATGGATATTGCAGTAGAACGTCTGAATAAGGCTATGGGAAAGAAAGAGCGTATTCTGATTTATGGAGATTATGATGTAGACGGAACTACCGCCGTAGCACTAGTCTACAAGTTTATCCAACAGTTCTATTCGAACTTGGATTATTACATACCCGACCGCTATAACGAAGGGTATGGCATTTCTAAAAAAGGAGTGGACTATGCCGCTGAAACCGGTGTAGGATTGATTATTGTACTCGATTGCGGCATCAAAGCAGTGGAGGAAATAACGTATGCCAAAGAGAAAGGTATTGATTTTATCATCTGTGACCACCACGTGCCGGATGACATCCTTCCTCCTGCCGTAGCCATCCTAAACGCCAAACGTCCGGACAATACGTATCCGTACACACACCTTTCGGGCTGCGGTGTCGGTTTCAAGTTCATGCAGGCATTTGCTATCAGCAACGGTATCGAGTTTCATCACTTGATTCCTCTGCTCGATCTGGTAGCGGTAAGTATCGCTTCGGACATCGTGCCGATTATGGGCGAGAACCGTATTCTTGCTTTTCACGGACTGAAACAGCTGAACAGTAATCCGAGTGTGGGAATGAAAGCAATTATTGACGTCTGCGGACTCTCCGAACGGGAAATCACTGTCAGCGATATCGTGTTCAAAATCGGACCGCGCATCAATGCTTCGGGACGTATCCAGAATGGAAAAGAAGCTGTCGACCTGCTCACGGAGAAAGATTTCTCGGTTGCACTGGAGAAAGCAGGACAAATCAACCAGTACAACGAAACCCGCAAGGACCTCGACAAGAGCATGACGGAAGAAGCCAACAACATTGTCGCCAATCTGGAAGGGTTGGCCGAACGGCGTTCTATCGTTCTCTACAATGAAGAATGGCACAAAGGGGTGATCGGTATCGTAGCTTCCCGCCTGACAGAAGTTTATTATCGTCCCGCCGTTGTACTGACACGGACAGATGACATGGCAACTGGTTCGGCACGCTCCGTTTCCGGTTTTGATGTTTATAAGGCGATCGAACATTGCCGCGACTTGCTTGAGAACTTCGGAGGGCATACATACGCTGCCGGATTATCCATGAAAGTAGAGAATGTGGAGGCTTTCACCAAGCGGTTCGAGGACTTCGTTTCGCAGCATATCCTGCCCGAACAGACCAGTGCGGTAATCGACATCGATGCTGAAATTGATTTCAGGGATATTACGCCCAGGTTCTTCAGTGACCTGAAGAAGTTCAATCCTTTCGGCCCGGACAATATGAAGCCGATTTTCTGTACGCATCATGTATATGACTACGGTACAAGCAAAGTGGTGGGACGCGACCAGGAACATATCAAATTGGAACTGGTTGACAACAAGTCGAACAATGTAATGAACGGTATCGCATTCGGACAAAGTTCGCACGTGCGCTATATCAAGACAAAGCGCTCCTTCGACATTTGTTACACCATTGAAGAAAACACGCACAAGCGTGGCGAAGTCCAACTTCAAATCGAAGATATAAAGCCGATTGAATAAGTATCAGGAGATATTAAAACAATATTGGGGATATGACTCCTTCCGCGACTTGCAGGAGGAGATCATCACCAGTATAGGCGAAGGTAAGGACACGCTGGGGTTAATGCCGACCGGAGGTGGTAAATCTATCACATTCCAGGTGCCCGCTCTCGCCCAGAGTGGACTTTGTATTGTCATTACACCCCTCATCGCCCTGATGAAAGACCAGGTGCAGAATCTGCGCAAACGCGGAATCAAAGCGCTCGCCATATATTCCGGCATGACACGTCAGGAGATTGTCACTGCGCTGGAAAACTGTATCTTCGGCGACTATAAGTTCCTTTATATCTCTCCGGAACGGCTGGATACGGAAATATTCCGTACCAAGTTGCGTTCAATGAAGGTCTCCATGATTACGGTAGACGAAAGCCACTGTATCTCACAATGGGGGTATGATTTCCGTCCGGCTTACCTGAAGATAGCAGAAATACGGGAACTGCTGCCGGGTGTTCCGGTGCTGGCACTAACGGCAACGGCTACTCCGGAAGTCGTAAAAGATATTCAGTCACGGCTGAACTTTCGCGAAGAGAATGTTTTCCGTATGAGTTTCGAACGGAAGAATCTGGCATATATCGTCCGCAAAACGGACAATAAGACGGGAGAACTGCTACATATCCTGAAAAGGATAGACGGCAGCGCAATTATCTATGTCCGCAACAGGAGACGCACCAAAGAAATCACCGAATTATTAATGCAGGAAGGCATTACCGCCGACTTCTATCATGCCGGACTGGACAATGCCGTAAAAGACCTCCGGCAGAAACGCTGGCAAAACGGAGAAATCCGCGTCATGGTAGCCACCAACGCTTTCGGCATGGGCATCGACAAGCCTGATGTCCGTATCGTACTGCATATCGACCTTCCCGACTCTCCCGAAGCGTACTTTCAAGAAGCCGGACGGGCAGGAAGGGACGGGCTGAAAGCCTATGCCGTTATCCTGTATGCCAAATCCGACAAAATGACATTGCACAAACGGGTGGCGGACACTTTCCCCGAAAAAGAATATATCCTCCAGGTATACGAACATCTGCAATATTACTACCAAATGGCCATGGGTGACGGATTCCAATGTATCCGTGAGTTCAACCTGGAAGAATTTTGCAGGAAGTTCAAATACTTCCCCGTGCCGGTGGACAGTGCGTTGAAAATACTGACGCAAGCCGGCTATCTGGAGTATACGGACGAACAGGACAATGCTTCCCGCATTCTTTTTACAATCCGGCGGGACGAGCTGTATAAACTACGGGAAATGGGTACGGAAGCGGAAACTCTGATACAGACCATTCTCCGTTCCTACACGGGAGTATTTACCGATTATGCTTATATCAGCGAAGACACACTGGCTATCCGCACCGGATTGACACGCCAGCAAATTTATAATATATTGGTGACACTGACCAAACGCCGTATCGTAGATTATATCCCGCACAAAAAGACACCTTATATAATATACACGCGCGAGCGGCTGGAACTACGTTACCTGCACATTCCGGCTTCTGTCTACGAAGAGCGCAAAGCCCGGTACGAAGCACGTATCAAAGCCATGGAAGAATATGTCACTTCCGAAAGCGTTTGCCGGAGCCGGATGTTGCTTCGTTATTTCGGAGAAAAAAATGAGCATAACTGCAAGCAATGCGACGTCTGTCTGAATCGTCACGAAACGGACTGCCTGCCCGAAGACTCTTTCAGAGAAATGAGAAAACAAATCCTGGAACTGCTTGCCCGGAAAAGTTTGCCCCCTGCCGGAATAGCGAATGCCATTGAAGCAGAAAGAGAAGATATCAGCCGGGTAATCCAATATTTATTGGAAGAAGGTGAGTTGAAGATGCAGGACGGAATGTTACATATATCAAAATAAGTTATTACATTTGCAGATAAACTCAAAAACAACATATCATCATGCCGAACTTTTTTAAATCTTTCTTCTCCGGAAAGTCAGAAACACCGGAAAGTGAAAAACAGAAAAACGACCGGAAAAGATTCGAGATCTTCAAATATGACGGTCTGCGTGCACAACGTATGGGACGTCCGGATTACGCAGTAAAATGTTTCACAGAGGCCCTTGCTATCGAAGAAGATTTCGAGACAATGGGTTATCTCAGCCAGCTTTATATCCAGACGGGCGAAACCGAAAAGGCCCGCGAACTGCTGGAAAAAATGGCAATCATGGAACCTCATGTGACAAACACATTCCTGACATTGGCCAATGTGTGCTTCATACAGGAGGACTACAAAGCAATGGAAGAAGCTGCCAGCAAAGCGATCGCTATCGAGGAGGGAAATGCAGTGGCACACTATCTGTTAGGCAAAGCCCGTAAAGGACAGGACGACGACCTAATGACGATTGCCCACCTGACAAAAGCGATTGCCTTGAAAGATGATTTCCTCGAAGCCCGCCTGATGCGTGCGGAAGCATTGCTGAAAATGAAGCAATATAAAGAAACAATGGAAGACATTGACGCCGTACTGGCACAGAACCCGGAAGAAGAAACCGCTATCCTCCTGCGCGGCAAAGTGAAAGAAGCCAACGGACAGGAAGAAGAAGCAGAAGCCGACTACAAACTTGTAACAGAAGTGAATCCTTTCAACGAACAGGCATATCTCTACCTGGGACAACTTTTCATCAACCAGAAGAAGTTGACAGAAGCTATCAGTCTGTTCGACGAAGCAATCGAACTGAACCCCAACTTTGCAGAAGCATACAAAGAACGCGGCCGCGCCAAACTGCTGAATGGAGATAAAGACGGTTCTGTAGAAGATATGAAGAGGTCATTGGAACTGAATCCGAAAGATGAGGCCAGCCTGAACGGAGAATTCAAGAACCTCGGCCCAAAACAGGAAGCATTGCCGGGAATCTTCTGATTGGCGGAAGTCATTCAACCCGTTCCGACAGAGGGTATCCCATGTCTTTTTCATTCTTTTTTGCAGAGAAAACAAAAAAAGTATCGCTTTTTGTTTGCGTTTAGCAGAAAAGTATTACTTTTGCCCCAGAATTAGAAACCAAAGCAAAAAAACAAAGACTCGTATGAGATCATTTACTTATGCATATTACTTCTTTTTTTACTTTTACTTT
>UMFA01024584.1_pt1 | contig 9583 bp, 8 predicted proteins | sample 1964891 | NCBI WGS metagenome assembly UMFA01 (sample SAMEA4836034, study PRJEB28245) | human gut metagenome | biome: gut microbiome; material: fecal sample | place: Denmark | collected 2008
CCCGTAGTTGTTTGAACAGTTGGTCACAATGGTCGGCATCCCGTAGGTGTCATGGAAGGCACGGACAAAATGGTCTGAGCTTGCCTTTGATGCAGAATAAGGTGAATGTGGATTATATTTCGTTTCCTCGGTAAAGAACTCCGTTCCGTAGGCGTGATGATGTTCCGAACTTGCCTTCGTGCTAAACGGCGATTCTATTCCCTCGGGATTTGTCAGCTCCAACGCACCGTAAACCTCGTCCGTCGAGATATGGTAGAACCGCTTTCCTTCGTAGCCTTCGGGTTTGCCCTCCCAATATTCTTTTGCCGCTTGTAATAATGTCAGCGTGCCTATCACGTTTGTATGTGCGAAGGTGAAAGGGTCTTTGATTGAGCGGTCTACGTGGCTCTCGGCCGCAAGGTGGATTATCCCGTCCACATTATACTTTTCCATCAACGCCTTCACCGTTTCATAGTCACAGATGTCGGCTTTTACAAAGATATAATTCTCCTTGCCCTCAATGTCTTTCAGGTTGGCCAGATTTCCTGCATACGTCAGTTTGTCGAGGTTGACGATGCGGTATTCCGGGTATTTGTTCACGAAAAGGCGTACCACGTGCGAACCGATGAATCCGGCACCGCCCGTTATCATTATATTTCTCTTAAATTCCATATCGCTTTGTTTTGTCTTGAATAATCCTATTTGATGACTTGCATATTGCCCATGCAGACTTTCAGTGAGTCCGTCCAATAGGGTACTTTCACACCAAATGTCTGCTTGATTTTTGTTTTATCGAGTACTGAGTATGCCGGACGCTTCACAGGGCTTGGGAACTCGTCACTGTGGCACGGCTGAATATCGCACTCCGTATTGCCTGCAAGCTCGGCTATCTTTTTCGTGAAGTCAAACCACGAGCATACACCCTCATTACTGAAATGATAAATGCCGTTCTTGCTATATCCGTCTTTCGGGCATTCTTTTTCATAATCAGCCAATATGTTTTTTATTACCATGGCCAAATCGTACGCGTAGGTCGGAGTTCCAGCTTGGTCGAATACCACATTCAGCTTCGGTTTCGTTGCCGTAAGGTTAAGCATTGTTTTCACGAAGTTCTTTCCGAACTCCGAGTAGAGCCATGCAGTGCGTATGATGACATAATCGCAGCCCACAGCCTCAATGTTCTTCTCACCTTCGAGTTTTGTCTTACCGTATACTCCCGTTGGCGTTCCTTTTTGTTCCTCTCGGCAAGGCGTGTTGTAAGGGTCGCCACCGAAAACGTAGTCAGTAGAGATTTGCACGAGAAGACCGTCTACTTCCTTCATCGCTTCTGCCAAAAGTTTGGGCGCTTCCGCATTGAGCTTCCTGCATAACGCTTCATCGCTTTCCGCTTTGTCTACGTTTGTGTATGCGGCACAGTTTACGATACACCGTATGCCCTTTTCCTTCACTATTTCACGTATGGCTTTGGCATCGGTTATGTCCAGAATGGTTGTTTCTGCACCTTCAACCTCTACAACATCCGTAAAGACGTAACTGTCCGTAGTGTCTTTGCTTATTATGCGCATCTCGTTGCCAAGCTGGCCGTTTGCACCGGTTACAAGTATGTTCATGTGTTTTCAGATTTATTGTTGGCAGGTAAACGGTGAATCAAAGTCTTTCAGCAAAGGATGTTTCGTATCTTTCTCGCTGAGTATGGCATGCTCAGTAGGTATTCGCCAGTCTATGCCCAAACTGTCGTCAAGTATGCTGATACCACCGTCCGCCTCGGGATGATAGAATCCATCGCACTTGTACTGGAACACCGCTGTTTCACTCAATACCGCAAAACCGTGTGCAAAGCCTTTCGGTATAAAAAACTGCCTGTGGTTGTCCTCAGTAAGTTCCACAGCCACATGTCTCCCGTAAGTCGGCGAGCCTTTTCTTATATCAACCGCGACATCAAGCACTTTGCCTTTTACGCATCTTACAAGTTTGGCCTGTGTAAATGGCGGACGCTGGAAATGTAAGCCGCGCATTACGCCATAAGATGACATACTCTCGTTGTCCTGCACAAACTCCACATGACCAATTTTCTCATCGAATTCCCTTTGCGAAAAACTTTCAAAGAAATAACCTCTTGCATCCTTGAAGATACGCGGCTCGATGATGATCACGCCGTCTATGTCTGTCTTTATTACTTCCATATTCCTTAATATTCTAAGTTCTTTTCCAATGTTTCTTCTTTCTCGTCAAGAATGGAAAGAAGATACTTGCCATAATCATTTTTCAGCATAAGCTGTGCAACCTCACGAAGTTTCTCTGCCGTAATCCAACCTTTCCGATAAGCAATTCCCTCCAGACAGGCGACTTTCAACCCTTGTCTTTTTTCCAAAACTTCAATAAAAGTGCTTGCTTCCGACAACGAATCATGAGTGCCCGTGTCAAGCCATGCAAAGCCCCTTGCCATAGTCTGCACTTTCAGTTCCTTATCCTTCAGAAACTCTTGGTTTACTGTAGTAATTTCAAGTTCTCCGCGTGCCGACGGCTTTATGCTCTTTGCAATTCGTACGACCTTGTTCGGATAGAAATACAATCCTACCACGGCATAGTTGCTTCTCGGACGTTCCGGTTTTTCCTCAATGCTCAGGCAGTTACCTTCTTTGTCGAATTCCGCCACACCGTAACGCTCCGGGTCGCCCACACGGTAACCAAACACCGTAGCCTTACCATTCTCGGCATCCACTACCGCCTGTTCCAGCAAATCATTCAGCCCTGCACCATAGAAGATATTGTCACCTAACACCAGACAAGCGCAATCATCACCAATAAACTGCTCCCCGATAATGAACGCCTGTGCCAGTCCGTCAGGCGAAGGTTGCTCTGCATATTCAAACCTCACCCCAAACTGACTTCCGTCGCCCAACAACCGCTTGAACCCCGGCAGGTCGTAAGGTGTCGAGATAATCAGAATCTCCCTGATACCCGCCAACATCAACACAGAAATCGGATAATAAATCATCGGTTTGTCGAAAATCGGAATGAGCTGCTTACTGATTCCCTTGGTGATAGGATACAGGCGTGTACCACTGCCACCTGCCAGTACTATTCCTTTCATATCTATATGTTTTAAAGTTTAATTTTTGAACTTTTATTTCTGTTCAAGTAGCCACTTGAAGTATTTTTCATGCTCGTCAACGAGGTGTTCCCAAGAGTATTCGTTTCGTATAACTTCTATATTGTTTGCCGTAAACGTCACCTTGTTTTTTGGGGCTATATCGTCAATGTTGTTAAGATATTCCGTAACTTTTTCTGCCGCTGGATAATACAATGCGTTGTCTTTAAGCACGGCACGGTTGAAGATGTTGTCATGCGCGAGTACGAAACATCCGGCAGCCATCGCTTCAAGCAACGAAGGATTAGTGCCTCCCACACTGTGTCCGTGAAAATATGCAAGCGAGAAATGACGCACGGAATCGAGTTTCTTAAAATCGTATATTCCTCCTACAAACCTTATGTGCGTCTCTTTGCCGTATTTCTCGACAAGTTCCTTACCGTGCGGTGTATTGGTCTTGCCAACAATTATCAACGGTCGCCGTCCGTTCTCCTTTGAATGAAGATAGCCCTCAATAGCCATCGTGATGTTGTTTTCCGGTTCAAGACGTGCTATCAGGATGTAATACTCTTCCGGTCGCAGTCCGAACTCTGTCAGGTATTCAGCCTTGAAGTCATCGTGTATGTCTGCACCGTAAGCCAAAAACTTGCTCTCCTTGCCGTATTTCTCTTTGTAATAGTCATGTATGCCCATGTTGTCGGCAATAAGGTAATGGCTGTACCTGACGGCCATCTTCTCCTCCCAATCGAGGAAGCGGCGCACCATCGGACTGAACTTCGACCGTTTATTCTCCAATCCATCCATGTTCGTGATGAATATCGGGCGTTTCCGCTTCTTCACGTTGAACCAGATGTAAGCAGGAATGATGCTCGTATAACCGGCTTCATAAATAATGTCAAAATCTTCATTCCTCAGTGCGTCTTTCAATGAGGCAAAGTCATAAAAGAAACTTCCTACCGAACTACCCATCCATGTCTCAGGACTATAATTGTGTTTTATTTTCACGCCCTTGTAACTATCATCTTTGTAGGGATGGAATTTTGGTGAATACACCGTCACTTCATGTCCTCTCTGAACCAGTCCCACGGATATGTATTCCGCAAACTGTTCGAAGCCCCCGTAGTTGTTAGGTATGCCACGGGTGCTGATAAACGCTATCTTCATAGTTGTCTATTATAATAATGGTGTTATGTAAATGGATAGAAACAGCCGGAACTGTGTTATGTTGACTATATAGTGATAGTCAAACAAAAAAAACGATTTTACTTGACGAAGTTTTCATAAAAATCCATCAGTTGAAGATAATATTTGTCCTTGTCAAAATGCTGTCTTGCAAAAGCCAGTGATTTTTGTTGAAACGCTGAATATTGGCCAACGGATAATGAATCAGCCTTTTTTACAACACTTATCAAGTCAGCAGTATCTGCTGAAGTAAATAAATATCCAGTTCCACCATTGTCTATTATCTCTGGAATGCCACCGATATTTGCACCTATAACAGGCACACCGGCCGCATATCCTTCTATTATGGTCATCGGATTGTTTTCATACCATTCAGAAGGGACTACAATAAAGTAAGCTCTCTCAACCAAGTCTGTTAAATCCTTGCCAGATTTATATCCGAGAAATTCAACGTTACATATATTGTTTGTTTGAGCATAATTTTTCAACTCGTATTCCAAAGGTCCTGTCCCTGCTATTTTCAAATTACATTCAGATAATTCTTTGAACGCCGATATTAAAGTCTTTACGCCTTTCTCGTATGAAAGACGGCCAAAAAATAAAAAATATTTATCAGTTTTCATTTTGGGTACTTCGGCTATTTTGTCGGCGAGATTGTAAAGTACCATATCCTTTTTCCACTTCAGCGACGGCATGTATTTTTCATGCATTTGCTTGGCGAAATTACTAACATAAATAAGTCCGTCTATGTATTGGGCTGGATAAAAGACGCGGTTTCGGAAATATTGTTCCATTGCCATCATGGCACTCAGTAAATAGCTCCCCTTAGTACATTTATTTAAAATGCAATGATAAAAGCTACTGCCATGACATTTTTCACAAATTTGACCTTTTCCATTTCTAAATGTATAAGCAGGGCATACAATGCGATAATCGTGAATAGAAAAAACAATCGGTATATTATGCCTTTTCAACACAGGAAGTATTGAACCGGTTATCTGTCCCCAAATTAAATGCACATGAGCTAAATCCGGATGTTCTGCTTTTATCAACTGTTCTATTTCTTTGGCAGCTTCACTATCATAGAAATAGTTGATAATGTTTTTTACAGGCTTAAGCAACCCTGTTCTTGTTTTTTTAGATTCGGGAAAATATTTCCCATACATTGATGGATAATTTTCCGGCCATTTTAGCGTGAAGTTCACCACTTCATTGCCGTATTGTTTCAGCAATTCCATTGTACTGAAATATACAGCTTCAGATCCGCCTTTTCTGTAATTGAATACGTTGATTTGGAGGATTTTCATAATGACAATATTTTTTTCATAAATTCGATACTATCATATCTTAACTGTTTAAGTTTGTGTGATGTATTTTCCCAATTTATAGGAGAATCTATCAATGATATATCACCATTATATATATGTTTCCTATCTATCTCAAGCATACTAAATAATGAATCTATTCGAGTATTCTTACTAGTTTTGCTCTTTGATGAAAAGCGGTAAAAAGTCATAAATGGCTTTTGGAATTGTATTGAGAAAGCTGTACAATGAAAAGAGTCTGTACACACGTAAGCTGCTTGGCTAATGTATTTTACAAACTCATTTGGTCCGACATAGTAAGGAGCCTCGTCTCCAAAATTTTCATCTTCTGGCACATATTCATCCATGTGCCTAATTGTAATTATTTTATAACCCGTTTTCTTTTTCAATTGGTTAGCTGCATAACGCGCCTCTTGGTTTGTACCAAGAAAATAGCAGAATATGTACTTCTCAGAAGTATCTATGATAACATCTTTTATCTCTTGCTCCCACTCGTTTTTATCAAGCAATAAAGTTGGATCTGCCACAACAATTGCCTTGTTATGTGATAAAGATTCTACAATTTTCTTTCCACTTATTTCTCTTACGCCTATCATTTTGAATCGATTCAAATATTTTCCTGTTGCTTTACGTTGGAAAGCCGGAATTTCTGATACTCCAAAACTAGACGCGTATGATGCCTTCGGTACATTATCATCAACAAAAAGCAAATTAAAATATTTGTTTGGCAAGCTCAAAGGTGTCCAAACCTGATCACTACCAACAACGACTATATCGTAATTAGATGATTCTTTATGCAAAGTCTCATATCCTACATATTCATGGAAATAAGGAGAAAATCTTTGATTCCTATATTCATTGACGACCTTTGTACGAATAGCAACATTTGCATCGTATTGATGATTCTTTACTAACCTATTACCAATAATCCTATGCGCTATATCTTTCCATTCACCTGCCAATATGGCATTCACAACAAAAGCCATTTTTTGAGGAAATGATAATGTTTTCTTATATATAATTATTTCCACTTCAGCCCCCAACTCCTGTAATTTTTTTATAAAAGCATAATTTACCAGCGAGGAGCCATAATTCGTATGATTTTCACGGCAGGCTATCACGCAACCCACTTTTTTCCTTTTCATTTTTTCGTTATTCCAAATTACTTGTGTCTTTTTTTAATAAGTTTATCAGCCACCAAAGATTTTTGTACTTGCCCAAAATCTGTTGCGCTCGATTTTGAGCATAGTTAATCATCGTTTTTGCTCCTACATATTTTGGCAATGTTACGTCGTAATGTGGCACAATTTTGCCAAGATATTTGTTTAAAGCTATAAAACGCATGTTTCGTTCCTTTTTCTTACCAGCCATCATTTGCGATGCATTCAGGGTCTTCACTGAAATTTCGTCTAAAGTAATGGCCCCTTCTTTACATGCTTCTTCCAACAGATCAAGCCACTTCTTCTTTCTGACCACCATCGAGTTAACACCAATTTTATCATCCATATAAGGTTTGATGTGAATGTCACCGAAACATAAATCCGCCAATTCCCCGTAATGGTCTATGCAAAACAAGCAACGTCTTGGAATAAAAAAACTTCTCAATGGGTGATAGTAACTCTGAAACCGCTCTTTATAGACTTCGTCTTTATTATAAAGACCGGTTTCAGAGTTACTATGGACACCCCTGATACCGCATCGTTGCCTCGCAACGAGTGAACCAAGGCAGCCCTCGTCACGATATGCAAAATAAGTCAGATCTTCTTTACGAATGCCACGGTATTTAAAAACATGTTCTGTCATATTGAAAGTACGTCCGGAAGAACAATAAAGAGCGAAATATCCTACTATTTTTTCGTGAAACTTCCGATCTATAGTTTCAAGCTTTTTAAAGCCATGTATATGACATGGTAAACCGACTATCACGAAGCGATTACCCATTTCTTGTTTAATGGCTTGCGCTATACCATGTAGTGACACAGGGGCATATTTACTGCTCTTTGCTTGCAACACTTCTTCACGATTGTGCGCTATATATGAACGTACTAGCAACTCATTTTCCGGGTCAAAAGCGGTGACTACTGCTCCGTTAATATATCTTTTTTCTAACAGGAATATCAAGAACTGGCTCACCATGCCACCACTGGCACAGTGGTAACGGATGTTATTGTCATTGCTATATCCCGTAAAACATTTCAAATAACGTCCGACCCAAGTATCCGTTTTTGTTTGTTCATCTGTGAACTGTTCTTTAGCAATATTGGTTAAATTTACTCCTAATCCAGGACAGGCATCATGGCAACGGTGACAACCTTTGTCATTCTTGCACTTTGTTTCATCCACCTTGGGAACGAAACACCCATTGCTTACAATTATGCTTATTGCACTTGACGGACATGCAGACTGGCAGATTCCACAACCAAGGCAAAGTCCATTGTTTAGTGTGTATTTAATATTATCTTTCATTTAAACGTTTGTAGTATCTAATAAATATCTGTTTGGGTGTCAGAGATGTACCTATGCTCTGAATGGTATTGATATGGGCATGATACATTATTCTACTTTTCTCAGTCATTCGCATTACATATATTATGTACCATAATATCGCATAAAGCGAATGAAAGGAATATACTATAGCGAGGAATATGAGTTTTTTCAGAAAGCTGCCCTTACTATAAAAAATCATACTCCCTTTAGTTGCACTTGGCATTGTTGCAGAATGGATTTTTGACCATGTGCCTCCTTTATTGTGTGTTAATCGTATGCTTGCATCTACATAACACTTACTACCTCGTTCGTTTAAAAACGTTGATAAGGCGATATCCTCAGGACAGAAAAAATATTGCTCGTCAAACCATCCGATGTTTTTGAATACATCACGCCTAATCATAAACGCTGCACCGGAAATATTATAAGTTTGATAAACACCTGTTTTGTTTGTGAACTTCGAGAACCTGTCGTAATATTTTATTAATTTGATATTGTCAAGAAAAAATGAAAATAGATTATATTGGGGTTTACCGTTACGTTGTATGCTTCCATCAACATTCAGGGTAACAGGACTTAAAATAGCAACATCTTTAGGCAGAGAATTAAATGTTTGAAGCAATTTGTCTATGACAGGATTATCAAAATATGTATCATCATTTAGCACAAAACAGTATTCCCCTTTTGCTCGTTTTAAAGCCAAATTGTTGTTTTCGGAAAATCCACGTATCTCATTGCTTTCAATAAATATTACCCACGGAAAATCTCGTCTCACTTTTTCAAGATTTTCTTTTGAGAAGAGATAAGTGACAACGAGTGTTTCATATGATACAGATGTATATTTTCTAATACTATTCAAACATGGATAAAGATTTTTCAGATTGTTCATGCAAACAATCACGATGGAGACATCAATCATATTATTCGTTTTCATTTATAACTTTTTTTATTTTTTCCAAGAATCCACATCCATATTTCAAATCCGGTTCCAAATGGCATCCTTCCGCCCATTCATTCCATGCATTGATAAATATGAAATTTTCTTCTCTGGAAAAAGGCTGAAATGTTTTATATACATGGGCAAACCATTGACCGAACAATTCAGGTGTAGCATTTTTGAAACAACTAAAAGGCTGGGATAATCTGCGACTTGCATTATCCCATGAAGGACATACGGATGGATAACGTTTGTAGTCAGTAAATGGCTTTTTGGTCAATTGAAATTCCACATACTTATCGTATGGGAATATTGAACTAAACTTTGCCTTTCTTGCAAGTTTCTCCCAAATTTTTGGCAAAAGCGCATATTTTCTATCCCAACCTTCTTTGTTTATTGGTTGAAATTCTACTGCTGCATCGGCCGTTTCAGGCATAAATTCCTTGCCCCATTCCCTACCTGTTTCAAATTTGCAGATGTAAAGTTGAAAACCATTTTTATTAGCTAATTCTTGCCAAGTTTTTACGGTATAATCAAAATCTGGGAATAAAGCTGGACGATAAATGCAAAAAACAGGTTTTC
>UMFA01011717.1_pt1 | contig 9558 bp, 6 predicted proteins | sample 1964891 | NCBI WGS metagenome assembly UMFA01 (sample SAMEA4836034, study PRJEB28245) | human gut metagenome | biome: gut microbiome; material: fecal sample | place: Denmark | collected 2008
ATTCAGTTTTAGAGATTGTTAGACAGTGTGATGTTTTAAAAAAAGATGGAATTATTATTCTTGAGCATCCATCACGGCTTGAAATCAATATTGATGGTTTTGAGTTAATCAAAAAAAAGATTTACTCAGATAAATGCATTACTTTTTTAAGATTATCAAATCAGCATGTTTGAGATAATATTTTATTAAAAGGAAAAATAAATTATGAAAGATATGTTAGACAAAATTCTTCAAATCGAAGAAAAATATACAGAGCTCGGAACAATTTTATCTGATCCCGAGGTAATTGCAGATTACGAAAAGTTTAGAGACCTTTCCAAACAAAGAAAGGCAATGGAAGAAACCGTTGATGTTTATCATCAGTGGAAATCCAACATGGATGCAATTGAAGATGCAAAAGAGCTGTTAAAGTCAGAAGCTGACCCTGAAATGAAACAATTTTTGCATGCTGAAATAGAATCTAATGAAGCAAAAAATATTGAGCTTGAAGAACGCATGAAAGTTCTCTTGCTTCCGCGTGACCCGATGGACGACAAAGATATTATGCTCGAAATAAGAGGCGGTGCCGGAGGTGATGAAGCAAACATTTTTGCCGGTGATTTGATGAGAATGTATCTTCGCTTTGCTGACAAACAGGGCTGGCAGTCACAAATTTTGAGCAAAACAGATTGCGAAGCCGGAGGGGTTTCTGAAGTTATCATCTCTATCAAAGGGGACAGCATTTATTCCAAACTCAAATACGAATCCGGTGTTCACCGTGTACAGCGTGTACCGCAAACAGAATCACAGGGGCGTGTTCATACTTCGACTGCAACAGTTGCTGTTATGCCCGAAGTTGATGATGTTGAAGTTGAATTAAACCCTAACGATATGGAAATTTCTACTGCACGTTCCGGAGGTGCCGGCGGCCAAAACGTTAACAAAGTTGAAACTGCGGTAAGAATTTTCCACAAACCTACAGGTATCATGATTTTCTGTACAGAAGAGCGCTCACAGCTGCAAAACAAAGAACGTGCTCTTCAAATTTTGAAAGCAAAGCTGTACGATATGGAAGTACAAAAACAAATGCAGGAAATAACAGACCTGAGACGTTCACAGGTTGGTACAGGCGACAGGTCAGAACGTATCAGAACATACAACTTCCCTCAAGGACGTTTGACTGACCACAGAATCGGTCAAAACCTTAATGTATGGACTGTTATTGAGGGTGAGCTTGATGAGTTGATTAAGCTGCTGATGGAACATGACCAGAAGCTCAAGCTCGAAAAACTGGCTGAAATAAATTAGACCTTTTTTTGATTTGAATAGGACGTTTTAAATTGATAGTAGAACATCATCATATAATAGCATTTGTACTGACTCTGATAGCAGGTCTTGCGACAATTATCGGCGGGTCTTTTTCTTTCTTTGTTAAAAGAAGCAATTTAAGAATGCTCGCCATCGGGTTGGGATTTTCTGCCGGGGTTATGGTTTACATGGCTTTGACAGAGATTTTGAAAGATTCCCGAGAGTTTACCCAGATGTATTTTGGAAACAATGCTGCTCTTGTTACTTTTATAGGATTTTTTGCAGGTATAGGTATTGCTGCTTTAATTGACTATTTTCTTCCTGCTCACTTTGGTGACGATATGATTGACAAAGCTCCGCAAGATATTTCAGAAGACGATGAAAGAATAAAAAAGGCAGGACTTTTAACCGCAATTGCAATTTCGCTTCACAGGTTTCCTGAAGGTTTAACAATGTTTCTTGTTGCCAGCACAGATTTAAAGCTCGGGATTCCGCTTGTTATTGCTATGGCAATACACAATTTACCCGAAGGAATAGCAATAGGGCTGCCTATGTACCATGCAACAGGCAAAAAACGTTATGCAATGTTATTTTCTGCTATTGCAGGTATTTCCGGCCCGATTGGTGCAATTCTTGGTTTTATTCTTATCAAACTTTTTATGCCGCAAATGGCAATAGGTATTTTGTTTGCTATGGTTGCAGGCATTATGGTTTATATTTCTCTGGATACACTTATGCCTACTGCCCGTGAGTACGGTGAAAACCATGACGTTATGGCAGGCATTTTTGCAGGAATGTTTTTTATCGGTGCAGGTCTTTTATTTGTTTAGCAAAAAGGATATTTTATGAAAGATTTTAAATCAGGTTTTGTTGCTGTTATAGGGCGTCCCAATGTGGGCAAGTCCACACTTTTGAACACAATAATCGGTCAAAAAATAGTAATAGCCACAGACAAAGCACAAACTACCCGCAGAAGAATAAAAGGCATTTTTACAAACGAAGAAGGCCAGATTGTTTTTATTGACACTCCAGGTATTCACAAGCCATTGGACAAGCTGGGTGAGTATTTGATGGATGAAGCTAAATACTCTATTCCGGATGCGGATTTGATTTTGTTTATTGTTGATGTGTCAGAACCTGCCGGAGCAGGTGACAAATGGATTGTCGAAAATCTTTTGAAAGAAACAAAGACACCTGTGATTATTGTGTTAAACAAAGTAGACAAGTTAAAAGATCCTATTAAAAAAGAGCAAAACCTTTTAACTTACAAAATGCTTTTTGATACCAATCTGCCTACGGCTAAGATTTCGGCACAGACTGGAAGGAATATTGATACTTTAATTTCTACCATAATGAGAAAGCTGCCTGAGGGTGCACCTATTTATGCAGAAGATGACCTCACTGATGAAAGCATGCGCTCTATTGCACAGGAAATTATCAGAGAAAAGATTCTTTTAAATACAAAAGATGAAATCCCGCACAGTGTTGCTGTTTTGATTGAAAAATACGAAGAAAAAGAAGACATTGATAAAATTTATGCCAAAATACACGTTGAGCATGAAAGTCAAAAAGGCATCATGATTGGTAAAAAAGGACAAATGCTAAAAACTATCGGAATGCAGGCAAGAAAAGAGCTGGAAAAAATGCTGGATAAAAAAGTGTATCTTGAGTTGAATGTAAAAGTTTCCAAAGACTGGAGAAAGAAAACGCCTGATTTGGAAAACTGGGTTTAGTCACAAAAATACCGCCCATAAATTGAGGCGGTATTTTTTTAATCAATTTTTGATTTTTGGGTTTATTTTGCAGCTGCCTGTGCAGTTGCTTCTGCGGCTTTTTCAGCAGTTGTCTCTGCAGCTTGTGCTGTAGCAGCTGTTGCTGCTTCTGTAGCTTTTTCCGCTGCTTTTTCTGTTGTTTTTTCTGCGGTTTTTTCAGCGCCTTTGCCTAAACCCTTAAATAGTCTGACTACATAATCCACACCTTGATTAACTTTTTCACCGACATAGGATACTACTTTTGTTCCGTAGAATTTGGCTTTTTCGGTTAATGATGCTTTGTCTGCTAGTTTTGCACCTGCTAAATCAAAGTTTTTGAATACATCAACTTTTTTCCTTAGAATTGCTGCTGTTGTGCCAAGTACTGCAACCGCTGCAAGAGTTTTTAAAAACCAGTGGCTTTTTTTCTTTTGCTGGGGATAACCATATGCATCTACCGGCGTGCTTGCCAAAGCGTCAGGAGCGGCTTGAACCTGAGGACCTTTAGAATAAGATGGTGATCTAGAAATAGTTGCTGTATTAAGCGGTGTAATCATTGAAAAATCTGACATAATAACACACTCCTTTTATTGACCTTATAAGCATACAAAACATATAAAGTATTTTTATTGCTAAGTTAGAGAACCATGATGCTAATTAATGAAACATTTTGTTACATTATATCACTTTTGATTATATTTTGGAATATTTTTTTTAAAACTGTAATCTAAAGTAATATAAGAGATATTTTAACTATAGAGGGATATAAAATGGGTGCACTGATCAACACTGACAAAAGTATTATTGAAGCGGCAAAGCTTGTTGCCTGCAAGATTGACGATACAGAATTAAGAAAAAGAACATATGCGCTTAATATTGCTGCAAATGCTGCTGCGCGTTATTTGAATGAAAACAATGTTATCGCTGACACTAAGCAGAGCCTTTACAAAGTGCCGTCTTTTGCCCGTAATATTGAGCTTGCAGATATTTATGTTAACGGTGTCAGATATGATGTACGTGTAACGTTTGACGGAAAAAGTTTTTGTATTCCTAAAATTCAGGAAAAATATGATGCCGTGCCTGCTGCTTATATTGTTGTTCAGTTAGAAAATTCTCTTAAAGAAGTTGAAATTCTCGGTTTTATACCTTCTGAAAAACTGACTGATAATAAAGCAAATGCCGAATATTACTGCTACAGCACTGATATTTTATTACCTATTGAAGAGTTTGGAAATTTCGCACAAAATCAATCCGTAAAAATTCATCCGTTCTCTTCTTTAGACCACGACAAAATCAAAGAAATGTGCACCGGTTTTATTGACGACGAAATTACCGAAACTGAAAAAATATATTTTATCAAACACGTTATAGCTTGTCCTGTTTGCAGAGAAACTTTTTGTGATATGAATGACTTTGATACTATTTTGTCACAGTTAAAAAATTATCATGAATTATTGAATGACAGTACTTTGAGTGTTTTTTCCGGCAATAAAGAGGAATTTGATGCAGCACTTATTGCGGGTATGGGTGTTGTTGAAAATGCAATGGAAAATACTGTTGTTGAGCCCGAGGTATTGCAAGAAGAAGACATTCTTGAAGAGCAAGAACCGCAGAAAGAACAAGAACAAGAAGAAGACGACGAGCTGGTTCTCGAGGAAATTCAAGAAGAAGCTCAAGACGAAGAAAACGAACAGGAACAGGAAGCTGCTATAGACACTATAGAAAATGAAAATATTCTGGAATCTGACATTCCGGCTTTTGACTTGATTGATTTTGCTCAAATCGATGCTGAGCCTGAACTGTTGCAAGAAGAAGATATTCTTGAAGAGCAAGAACCGCAGAAAAAAGAAGAGCAAGAGCAAGAGGAAGAGCTGGAAGCTGATATAGACACTGTTGAAAATGAAGAAGCAGAAGAAGTTGCAACTTTAGCACAAGAGCCAGATGAAGTTATTGAAGAGCCTGAAGAGATTGAGTCCATTGACGAAAGTGAATCCATTGATCCAATTGAAAGCGTTGAAGAACTTGAAAGCATTGGAGAGCTCGACAATCTTGCAGAACTTGAAGAGCTGGAAGAAACAGAGCCGGAAACACTGGAAGAACCGCTTGAGCTGCTGAGCGAAGATAATGATCTTCTCGAGCTTGGTGATGAGCCTACTGTGGATGAATCTGAAATTGAAGAGCCAATAATGGATGAGCCGGCAATTGAAGAACCTTTAGAGGAACAAACAGATTCTTATCAAGAACCTGTTGAGTTGAAATACGATGATGAAGAAACAGAAGAAATTGAGCAAGACATTGAACAAGAAGAAGAAAATCCTCAAGAATTACCTGCTATGTTTGATTTTGCAAAAGCAACTGCTGATATAGAAACAGAACCTGATGAAAATCAATCAAAACAGGATGAAGAAATACAGGGTCTGCTTGATGATGATTTGCTTGCCTTGCTTTCTGATTCTGATACAGAGGATACTGAAGAGCAGGAAGAAACGCAAAGTTACGAATCACAAGAATTTACACAAGAACCTGAGCAGGAATATGACCAGCCTTCAGAGTTTGAATCTGAAGAATTTGAACAACCCGAGTTTTCTGTTGACACTCAAGAATCCCAACCGCTTGAGCAAGATGGTGATGATACAATTCACTCATTATTTGAAAATCAGGCGAATGCACAGAGCGAAGAAGGTGCACAAGACGGAGTTGCAGAATTTGAGCTTGCACCTGAACCTGTTAGCGCTTCTACAGTAAATAAAACAAAACAAATTGCGGTTGCAGCTGCACTTGTTGTATTACTTGCCGGAGCAGGTGCCGGTGCGTGGTTTATGAACCATCAAAAGGCAACAACTGAAGAGACACCGCTTGATACAGCTAATTCTGACCAGTTATTCGATTTCCAAAACCAGGGTACACAATCAGAAGAATCGCCTGATACACAATCTGCTGCTGTATCACAAGATATTAATCGTTCAATGGCTAATTCATTCTCTGACAAGCCGGCTGCTATTTCTATCACAAAACTTTCATGGCAGGTTAGTGAAAAATTAGCGAGTGAAGCTTCTGTTAAAGAATATTTACAAACTGCAGGAAAAAATATTCAAATGAATTTACAAAATGACCTTGCAAATGCGTCGGATGTTGCATTCAACAACACGGTCAAAGTCTCGTTTGAAATAGCACCTGACAACACCTTAAAAGGCATACAGGTCTTGACTTCCAGCGGTTCTGACAAGATTGATGATATTATATTAAGAAGTATTAAAAACACCTTAAAGTATATCAACGTGCCTAAATTGAAGGATTACAAATCAGATTATTTCTTAACTTTAATCATAAATTTTTAATTTATATGATATGATATAATCAATCGGTTAAATGAATATATTGGATTAAAGAATTGGATACTTTACAACAACAAAGAGATCTTATTGAGAAGTTAGTAAAATCTAATAATAAATTTACGGGAAATGAGGATCTGCTGGATGATTTTTGTTCTGAAACATACAAAAGATCTCATTCTCTGTTTGACAGTCTTGAGATAAACGACCTTGAAAGTTATATTGCCAAGGTGGCCAACACGGCTATTCTTGCGGTGTTAAAAGACTATGGCAGAGTGAGAAGACGTGAAAACAAATACGTCAGCACGCAGGAAATTTTAATCAGCCCTGTGCCGGCAAAATCAAAAACTCAAGAAACAGCTCCTGTGCCTGTTGTGTCACAAATTGTATCTTCTGCAGCAGAAAATTTTGTATATGAAATTGCTGACCCAAGCGATTCTTTTGAAGAAAAAATTGTAAGAAAAGATTTGCTGCAAAAAATTGTGGATATTGTTCTGGTTGCTCAGAAAAAACAGCCTGAAAAAGAGTATTTAAAAATCTTTTACTTAAGATACGTTAAAGAGCTAAAGCAAAAAGAAATTGCTGCAGAGGTAAATTTATCTCAGTCTGAAGTGAGCAAAAGGCTTATTGAGATTGCACAGATAGTAAAAACACATTTCTAATATTAACGTCTGATGTAATTTAGCGATTCTTTATACTATAATATGCTTAGTTTAGCTAAGCGGTTATTAAAAGTATAATGCGTTGTCTAAAATGCAAAAAAGAAATAGAAGATAACCTTTTACGATGCAGTTATTGCAACACAAAAGTACAGGCCGTATGTCCGGTTTGCGGAAACATTAACCCCATCACTACGGAATACTGTGCAAGGTGCGGTTTGCAGCTTTTAAAATACTGCCCTGAGTGTCATTGTGTAAATTTTCCTGATGCCTCTAATTGCAGAAAATGCGGTGCTGCTTTTGAAAAAGACGAAGAGTCTATCTCCATTACTGATTTGGAGACACAACCGCCTCAAGAAGAAACAAAAGTAACACAAGAAAAAACAGAAACACAAATCCCCGCTGAAACAGAAACAAACAGTGAACAAGCAGAGACTTTCAGCGATGAAGATTTTGCTATGGAAGAAGTTGAAGACAACGAGCTGATTGACTTTTCTGACGGAGAAAATATTGATGAAGCGCACAATGATGCTGATTTATTGTCGCTTGCAGACAATCAGGAAAACAGCATCACACAGGAGCTGAAAAAAGAAAACATAGAAGCAAAACCTATCATAAATGCAGATGCTGCGCCTGCAAAAGTCAAAACACCTGTTAAGGAAGAAGAGAAACCTGAGCCTGTTATTACACCGGAAAATACCGAGCCTGATGCTGACATACAATCACATGACCAGATGAAAAGTAAAAATCTGATAGTCAATGCAGTAAGAAAACCTGAAAAGCTTATTATCGGTTTGAGTGCGCCGGAAGGATATGGAAAATCCACGGTTTTGAGATATCTTTTTGGTGATTTGATGCACCAGAATTATGCATGGTTGTGGGGAGAGTGCAGTGCAAATTCGCAAATAAGTCCATATGGTATATTCCAAGAAATGATACTTACATTTTTTAATATGCCGAATTTTTCCAACATGTCTCCGGAATTTTTAAAACAGGCAAAAACAATGTTGTCAGAGAGTTTGCCGTTTTTTACACAGGAAGAAATTTTCAATTTGTTTAACTTCCTTTATCCGTCTTTGACAGCGCATTTTGAGGATATACTTATCAACAAAGACACAACGTTTGCGCTTTTGGAAAAGCTTATTCTTGAAATATCCAAAAAGGCCAAGCTTATACTTGTTATTGATGATTTTGATATGATAGACGGTGCTTCATATGCGTTTTTATCATATTTTGTAGACCAGGGTCATCTGGGTGAAAACATCAAGCTCATTATTTCTTACAAAGACAACAGAATTACGCAGGGTTATTTCTATTCCGAAAGACTGGCACAAAACCAGTATGAAGACATTAGGCTTGCAAAGCTGAGCAGAGTCGATGCAGACAATCTTGTCAAAATGTTTTTAAACGGGTCTAACCCGATACCGCAAAATGTATTTGATGAAATTTTTGAAAACTCAAACGGCAGCAGTGCATACATTGAGCAGGTCATTGTATTGTTAAATGAGTTCAAGGCTTTTCAATCAGACGGGCAAACAGTGACATATCACTCCACACCTGTTGAAGAACGTCTGCCCAAAAGTTTGCAGGAAATTCTGAACGTACGATTGAACTACATTCAAAAGAAGTTTCCATTGTGTTTCAAAACACTTTGCACTGCTGCAATTATGGGCAACAAATTCAACATAAAGCTGCTTGAAATTGTGATGAAGCTCAAGGAAGAAGAATTCCAGAACGTTATGCAGCTGTTGTGCAATTTTGCTTACATTGCACCATTTAACAACAATATTTACGAGTTCAAAAACACTTTGCTATGGAAATTTGTTTACGAAAGAGCAAAGCAGAGCAAAGATTTTGTACTGTTGAACGAAAAAATATTTGATGTGATAAACTCTTTCACACTTTCGAGCAATGCACTGAAGGCACTGATTGCACAGAGTTTGAACCAAAAAATTCTTGCATTAAATATATGGACTGAAAACGTAAAGCTTTGTGCGTATCTTGGTGACGAGCATTTATGGACTTTATCACAGAAGCAGTGTTTAAAAATCGCTCAGGAGATAACGCCCGAAAACAACGATATAATAATAAACAACATACACGAAAGACTGGGCAAGCTCCTTTACGAGTCACGGCCGTCTGAGGCAATTCCGTTTTTATCTTCTGCAATAAGCAATGCGCTCAAGGTAAGCAACAGGCCAAAGATTATTGAATTATCAGGTTATTTGTCAAAGAGCTGTGCGCTCACAGGCAATTATTTTGGTGTAATTGAGGCTGTTGATACTGTTTTAAAAATTATCGACACCCCGCAAAACAAGCTTGAAACAGCCCTTGTAAAACACAAAAAACTCAAAGCAATGTTTTCCATAGGCAACGCTGAAGAAATTTATAACCTTGCAAGCAGCGAGATTATTCCTATTGTTGAACAGGCGCTTTCAGGACTTATTCCAAACAACGGAATCTCAATGGATGTTATTTACGAGACATGGCTTGAGTGTAATTTGACTGTGGCTATGGCATTAATTTCGC
>UMFA01022689.1_pt1 | contig 9467 bp, 9 predicted proteins | sample 1964891 | NCBI WGS metagenome assembly UMFA01 (sample SAMEA4836034, study PRJEB28245) | human gut metagenome | biome: gut microbiome; material: fecal sample | place: Denmark | collected 2008
TTCCCAAAAAGAGAGATTCAACTAAACTTGACTGGCGTTCAACATCCCATCTAAACTGTCGCTGATATTCTGGCGCTATATTTATCAGTCCATCATTTACCATACTTAACAACTCTTTAACAGATAAGTCATAGGTATTAAAATCAACTTTCATTTTTTGCTCCATTAATTCTGAGTTTAAATCTATCATAAATATATTCTCCTTTAGCCGTAAAAATATACGTGAATACTCTTATGATAATTATAACATTATTCATTGATTTTTCATAGCATTTTAATCTCCATAGCATTTATGATTATTTCCACATTCACCTCTATCCTTATCAGGTAAATTCAAAAAAAGCTGAGCATTCAGCCCAGCTTAAATTTAACCATTCTCCTATATTGCTTTAAACATCTTCTGTGACACCGTTTTTTCTCCCTGTGTCCGTTCCAGTTCCTTTCTGGCATTCTGCAAGTCCTCCAGCCGCTTCAATTCATCCTCTGCATCCTCAAGGCCTAAATGCGTATAGGTGTTAAGCGTAACTCCTATATCGCTATGCCCCATAAGGTACTGCAGTGTCTTTGGATTCATGCCGGATTTCGCCATATTGCTACAATACGTGTGCCGGCAAACATGCGGCGTAATATTCGGCATCTGTACCCGATAGATATCGTTGTACCGCTTCACCATGTGGTTAAAGCGATGTTCCCAATGCATTGCCACTAATGGCAGTCCTTTGTCATCCAAAAACAGGAACCCAGTATATCCATCCACCACTTTTTCTACCTTTGGTTTCTCCCGGTCTTCGATGATGGCTTGAAAGCATTTTGTAACATCCTCTGTTACCGGGATTTTTCTTGTTCCAGCGGAAGTTTTTGTTGGCTCAATAACCAACGTCATATCGGATAATCTCTGAAGCTGGTGCTCGATATTTACAATTCGATTTTCTAAATCAACATCTTTAATTGTAAGGCCGCAAAATTCTGAAATACGCATACCTGTATGAAAAAGTATATACACAACTTCATAATACTTACAGTATACATTATCATCATGAACAAATTTAAGAAACTTTCGCATTTGGTCCCGCGTTAATGCTTCCCTGGTAACACTGTCATTTACAACTACTCCAGCAAGCTCAAATCCAAACGGATTTTTATGGAGCACATCGTCATCCACCGCCATTTGAAAAGCAGGTCTTAATACGCCACGGACTGTTTTCACTGTACTATATCTTTTCCCATCCTGCTGCAGCTTTATCAGAAACAGCTTTGCATCTGAGGTTTTGACATCGCCAATTTTCTTATAATAAAAATCTTCTTTCCTCATGAGATTCTTTACAAAATTGTAATTGGCTTTTGTATTTGGCTTTACACCAATTCTAGTAGAAAGATATCGTTCCACCAGTTCCTCTACCGTCATACTTCTTCCTTCTGGATGCATTTGAGAATCCAAATCGTAGCCGATTTGCTTTTCAAGTTCTCTAAGTGATAAGCATGGTTTCTTTCCTGCCGGAAGTTTATCTGTTGGTTCAAGGCGCCAGCTATATACAAAATGCGCCTTGCCATTTACCTGATATTTAAATTGATATTTTCCATCCCACCGAATTGACTCTCCTCTGCGTAACACTCGGTGTTTTGAGTCTCTTCTAATTCCTGTCTTTGCCATTTAACATCCGCTTTACACATATTGAATTCTGTATTCTCAACTTCTTTATCCTTCAGCGCTACTCGTTTTAGTTTTATTGCTAATTCGCATAACTTGGAAATAAATTCTGTATATGCACTCACAGCATCCGGCTCGGACGCAAGTGGAAACCAGGGAAATGAAACCTGATTCTCGGTAATAGCAACCTACAACTGCTCCACTCGGAATGCGTGTTTAAAAAGCGTTTGCTTCCCTTCTATCAACTTCTGCAAATTTTCCAGCTTACCATCTGTAAACATGTTTCTTGGAACTGATATGCTTAATACATCTGCTTCCTCAGTTTCATCCTCCCGCTGCTCTGATTGTTGAATAGGCTCGCCTTTGTAAAACCGTTCTAAAACCAATTCCAACATGCTTTCTGTCATATCCTCGGATGCATGAAACACTCCATTCTTATCCAAAACGTTGCTTCCAATCAAGTAATCAAACTTGGGGGTTCTGGTGTACTTTACCGGCATTCCAAGCAATTCACCTATGGCATAAGCCAGCTTCTTGCGTTCCTCACCTTTAACTTTAAAATCAATTTCTATAATCATTGCACATACCACCTTTCTTTTTGGTATGTACATATATCACTCTACCGAGCGAATTAGTCAACATAATATTTGAAAAAGAGCTGCCCTATTTCGAGGCAGCCCTACTTCTACACAAATCAGCAATACTTTCGCGCACAGCATTTCAATATTTTTCCTTAATCTCAGCCATTTAAGCTGCAAAGACCAAGTTCCCACAATACCCCCTGCTCAATTTCGCGAAAATATGCGTGAGAGGGGGCATCGGTCTTCAGATTCAATATTCTTGAGATTTTCATCCCCCTCCCAATAAACAATTCCTTACTCAATAAAATACTTCCTTATTAACTCTTCTTTTTTCTTCTTACTTTTTTCAGAATTTATTTCGTTAAGAATTCTTTTTTGCTCATTTATATCTTCTGGAACAAAGACTGAAATCTTTCTAATTCGGTCTGTTGAAGCTCTATTTGCTCGTGAAAATTTTTCAAGCTTACCCTCAACCTCTAATGCCATTGCCAAAAATTCAGGTATAATATCATCGATCAATATGCGAATATAGCCGCAATGATCTGTTGGATAAAATTTCTTATTAGCATCGATAATATTAACCATCCAATCTCCATCTATCCCCCATAAAATCGAAGGTCGGCTATAGTCATCCAGTATTTCTTTATCTATTTTTCCAAATACAGAACATACATTGGCACTGTAGATATTAATCCCCTTTCCCTCAGTCAATTCAGATTTCAATACTCTTCTTCCAATTCCTGTTTCGAATATTTTCTTGTTTATTAATTTATATTTTTTATATCCCGGCTTAAGAACTCGCTTTCTCGGCATAGACAATTTGATTACTTTAGAGAATTTCGCTTCATCAAAATCCAACATATCTGACATATTTGCAAAAAAACTGTACTGTTTCAATTTAGGAGCAATATATTCAATACCATCAAAAGTTCTCCAAATCATGGAAGCTAAATATCCGTCTTCATTTAATTTTCGTTTACTAAAAAGTAACCCATCATTTGTTTCTAATATACCTTCCATTTTCTTTCTATCACACCATTTATACCCCAAAAACATTTCTTGCTCTTTAGTATCTGAGGGCATGCTTACAAATAATGTATGTTGCTTGCATGTTAACGCAAAATACATTAATTTTTCTCTTTCAGAATCATGAATTCTGTCATATATCGTCTTTAATCGCCATTCTTCAAATTCATCCGATTCCATTTTTCCATCATTATATTTTTCATTCATATCCCTATACATTGGTTCTTCCATAAATGCCATTACATATTCAGCAAATGAATCTATTTCTAACAAGGCCTCCCATGATACACTTTCCTGGATTACTTTATAATAATTATTTTCTGTGCAATCTATTCGTTTCAGATATGATTCAAATATGTCTTTGTCTTCCCAATCCTCCAATTCTCTTCTGCTAAATACAGCTTCTACAATATCCTGTACCATTTCAAATTGTTTAGGTGGTTCATCTCTTTTCTTTAAAAACATGATAGCTGTAGGCTGACCTGTTTTTCCAAATGTAGAACTTTCCATTCTAACAATTGCCTTAAACTCAAAATTTTGTAATAATATTTCTCTAGAAGCTCTAAAACTATACATATCTTTTCTGACAATACTGTCCGGTAAAATAACTGCGGCTACCGCGTTTGGTTTTAATAATTGCGAAATTCGCTCAACAAACAGTGTTTCTATCTCACTTCCATCATTACTTATATATTTTAGAATTTTAAATTCATCGTCCTTTACTTTTAAGTGTGGTTTAAATGCTTCTACTGAATATGGTGGATTGGCAACTAGAATATCGAATGTATTACTTACCACTCCTTTATCCTCATGTTCTTCTAACCCATCCCCAAAAACAATATTACCATTACCTGCCCCATGCATGAATAACTCAATTTTAGAAACTCTTGCTAATCTATAATCCTTCTCAACTCCAAACAACACTTTTTCTTCCCAGTTTTCACATTCTAACATTTCTGGAGCACATTCAATAAGTCCATTCTTGATCCTAGAATATCCCTCTGTCAAAAAATGACCTGCACCACACGCATAATCAATAACTTTAGGCAAAAGATTATTTCTATCTATATTTATTATTTCTGAAGTTGGAATAGCATTCCAAATAAACCTAGTAATAGGTATTGGTGTAAAAAATTGTCCTTCATTCTGCTTAAATCCCTTTGTCAACAAATTTTCGAACAAATCACCTAGTAATTGAAGTTTTTCCGATCCAACAATTCGATATTCTTGAAATAATTGCACAACTTCAACCAGTATCTTTCCATTTTGCAAAAATAATTCTTCATTATGAACATCTTTAAAAGCAAAATCATTATTCGTATAAAACTTTAACATCTTAATAGTTTTCTTCAGATCATTGATCATATTAATTCTCTTTTGACCTGTATAACCCATTATTAGTTTTTCTGCATACTCATCAGGAATATAAACAATTTCTTCTTTCATATATTTTTCCATTCCTTTTTGATGAAGTTTTTGCAAACGCTCTTGTAATGTTTCATATGTATCAGTTCCAATTTTGTATTGAAAATCAACTATATCATTATCTTCTTTTTCTTCCTCATCAACCAATTTACATATAAATAAGGCTACCAATCTATTAAATGCATTTTCTTTATCGGAAACATTGTTGTGACGTAGTATTTCCTCAAACTTATTCACTATTTTATCGCCTTCTTCAAAATCTCTAAGACGATTTTTTGTTAGCGGTTTTATCCCAATATCATATGGTTTCGTATTATCATTAAAAACAATATCTCCAGTATACCTTTTTCCATATGTCTCACACCATACATCAAATAAATCTGATGCTTCAGAAGCGTCTTTGTATAATTTTATACTTTCATCTTTTTTTGCCAAAAGCTCATCATTTTTATCATCTTTACTGCAAATACTCTCTGTAATATAGCTGCGCTTATCCGTGAAATTAGATGCATATAAAATAAGCCATTGTGCACTTCTAGCTTGAGCAAAATATGAAAATAATTGCCCTCCATCTATATCAATATTTTTTAATTCTTTCCTATATTCATCCCCATAAGTTTTACACTCAATAATAAATAAACATTTTTTCCCCTCTGAATCAGTAACATAGATATCTGCTTTACCACTTTTTCTAGAATGCCCCAATTTCCAGCGTCTCTCCAATTCGATATGTTCTGGTCGATATCCTTTAGTTAATAGTCTATCTACACATTCTAGTACAACAAAGTTCTCATTTTCATCAAAATTAGATGTTGTACGGTCATTTACTTGAAATCCCTTTTCTTCAGGATATATTATCAATTCCTTATTGTAATCAACCGTTATAGAACAGTCAAAATCCGGATATTTTTTTTCATATACTCCTGTATCGACTTCACCATATCCCATATCTAATAACAAGTCACAAAGATTATCTTTCGTTATCATTTTCTACATTATGCCTCCCTTTTTGATTTATTACCTTATCTGCCTCAATTAGTACAGTTCTCCTTATAAATTCACTGTATGAAGCGTATGCTTCAAGCCTTGCGGCCTGTTTCAATTTATCCAATTCATCTTCACTAACCCTAATACTCATAGAAATTGTCTTGTTCATTGCAAATCCCTCCTATATACAAAATTATATCATCTGTGTGCAACATTTACAATACAAATCGCCACGTTGCAACATAAAATTAGCAGGTCCTTTTGCACCTGCTACTTCCACATTTATTCATAGAACAACTGCACATTTCATCTCATTAATTTGCTATTCTCGTCCGTATAAAAACCGTAGTTCCTAATCTATCGCTCCACCACAATTTGCCCCCTTTTATCGCACTTCATCGCCACTTATAACTGTACCCAAAGCCCTGCCGTGGCAAACAAAAAGTACTTTTATCATAATTTTGTTTCTCCTTGTTTTGCCCCGAAATGCCCTGTTTTGCAAGGGTTTCCGGGATTATGGTGATATGCTCTGGAATTACAGATTGTGGCAAATCAGAGCAGAATAGAGCATGTTGTTACTACCTATTAGTAGTAAAAGGGATGGGTTACTACTAAGGATTCTAAATACACATATCAAACTCCGTAATTATCTTAGAGAATTCTTGCAATTCTGCCAGTATTGCAAATTTTTTGAATGACTTTTCTTCACTTCTCGGATGTTGCTGAAGAATTGCATCAAACAAAGTTTCCAAACTTACTCTAGAATTTTTCCACAACATTGTTTCCTCAAATTTATTACAATATAAAAACATTTTTACATCATAAAATTCAGACCATTTTTTTCTCTGCTCATCTTCATTTTTTGCCAAATTTATAATTGTAAATGGAGCAATATCTTTCATCTGGCTTAAATGATTGGCTGATTTCATCAATTCCACCGCTTCAACATCCGTAACAGGAGCACTATAACCATATACTGTGATTCCCGCAGCTCTAGACAGCACAGATTTTGCCAAACTCCATTCATTAACGATTTCTTATGTTTATTTAATCCGTTTCTGAATATCTTCAACAGATGGCAGTTGCTTTTCCAGAGCATCCGGCAAACTACTGGTTATTTTGTATTCGCTTACACCAATCGGCTTTGAAATATCTTTGAGCGAATATTCTGCGACCACATTATTTTTGCTTTTGCACAGAAGCAAACCAATGGACGGATTATCCTGCTCTTTTTTCAAAATGCCGTCCACGGCTGACAGATAAAAGTTTAGCTGACCAGCATATTCCGGCTTGAAATCACCGGTTTTCAATTCGATAACTACATAACAGCGAAGATTCAGGTTATAGAACAACAAATCAATGTAAAAATCATCGCCGCCTACATTCAGGTGATACTGGTTTCCCAGAAATGCAAAACCTGTTCCAAGCTCCAGAAGGAGCTTGGTGACATCCCTAACAAGTGCCTGCTCAATATCCCGTTCGAGCATATCTTCCCGGAAAGGAATAAAATCAAATACATATGGGTCTTTCATTGTCTGCACCGCAAGTTCACTTTGCGGAGACGGTAAGCGGTGATCAAAATTTGTAACTTTATCTGCCAGAACCTGTCTCTGATACAAGTTGCTTTCAATCTGATGGACAAGAACATTTCGAGACCAGCCGTTTTCCGCTGACTTTTTAATATACCATTTACGTTCATCCATATCAGCGACCTTATCCAGAAGAACTATATTGTGACCCCATGGAATTTGTGCAACAACCTGTTGCACAAATTCTCGGTCTGGATAAATCTCTGCGAATTTTGCCATATACTTCAAATTACGAACAGAATATCCTTTGCTTTCTGGAAAAGCAATCCGAATATCTGCTGCAAGGTTATCAATAAACTTGTTTCCCCATGATTTATGTTCATTGATTACGCAACCAATATCATAATAAAGAAGCAGCATATCTGCATTTACATGAACTGCCGCACGATATTGTGCCGCAGTAATTTCACTCTTAATATTTTCAATAATGGAAATATACTCAGCCGTATTCATTAACATACTCATCGTCTCGCTTTCACATAATTCCTATCATTATTTTCTCTATATAAGATGCTCATATACAATTTTTAAATAATTCAGGTAACCACATGAGCACAGATACAACAATATCAGCCATCCAGCAACACCGACATCAATTCGTTGACCTTCTTGTACACCCTTAGCTTTTTTGCATATATGGAAAGATTTTGCAGATTCTTCTTCTCATCCTTTACATAAGCATTCAATGCCTTGCTAAATATTTCATGATCAAGCCTTGAACGATATTTGAAGCAATCACAAATTGTGCGCTCCCGATCATATACGGAAAGCTTAACCCCTGAAAAATCATCCGTTACTCTCCCCAGCTCATATATTTCTGGTTGAACATAATATGTTTGCAAAGCCAGTGCATCTACTTCCAGTTTTGTCCGAGACATAGATCTTGGTACAGCAATAGACCATTTACGAGGTGCAAAGTCACTATAGCCATAATGAAAAAGAGCCGATTCCACACAAATAATTGCCTTTGGAATCAACGCTGCAATGAGTTGTTCTTCAGAAGATGTATCTGCCTCAGCAAGTTGATAATATCCGTGTCGAATGCGATCAAGGTATCCGGCATTGCACATGTTTACTACATCAGCAGCATGAATTCCTGCCTGAACAAAATCTGCTGCTTTGGCAATGCCATCCTTTTCTATAATAACTTGTTTTGCTATCGTTCTAATATCCACGTGTTCACCAACTTTCGTTTTTAAAATCACTCACATTTGTTTTCTTTCTGTGTATGTATTTATTATAACAGATGTGCTTTAATAAGCAATAATTTTACGCACATTTATTCAAGATTTGTAAGTGAAATTTTGCATTAATTCGCATTAAAATATTTCACATACAAAAAAGTAAGCTTTTTTCAAAAAAGACTGGATGCAATCTCTCGTAGAATAACATCCAGTCTTGCTTATTTTACTCTTTATTACAGAACCAACTCATGAATCACAATCTCTTCTGCCCGGTTGTAAATGTTGTTCATAGCTTGTACCCATGCCATCTGATTCTGTTCTTTCAATTCGTCCGTTACATTCTCCGTTTCCTGCATCTGCTTAATAATAAACTGTAATCTGTTCTCTGCCTGCTCGTTCAAATCGGCAAGGTAAGTCCAGAGCTGGCCGTCCAGAACCAAATCATTGAACATCATTGAATTGTGCTCCTTCAGATACTCTCGGTGCATCCGCCCATATTTCCCGATAGGGCGTTCCTCATTGGGAAGCTTCAGATCCGGGATGTAGTAATCTCCAACCAATATGTATTCGATATTGTTGATACTCTTAGCTCCCATCTGTGCAGCCTGCTTCAGGAACAGGCGCTTGATTTCTGTATCATCAGCCGCCGCGATGGGATCGATACCTTCATTCCACTCTGTGAGGACACAATCTGCATCTGGGTTCCGCAGTCACACCCGGCGGTTGAGATGGGCATTTATCCGCTTCAGGATCTTGCCAATGAAAATTATATTTCCATTCACCCCAACATGGAAACAGATAATTCCCGGCTTCTGGCAAAGCACCACATCACGCCCCATATCTGCGCCTCGACTTCCAATGTCCCGGCTGCATGGACGATGGTCGCCGCAGGAATGGGCGTTCCCCTGATCAACCGCATTTTATCCCGACAATGGGATGGACCGGTTGTGACACTGCCACTCGACGCTTCCCCGTCCTTTGAGATCGGCATCGCCGCCCCCGTACGGGAAATACAGTCGCCTGCGGC
>UMFA01032367.1_pt1 | contig 9319 bp, 9 predicted proteins | sample 1964891 | NCBI WGS metagenome assembly UMFA01 (sample SAMEA4836034, study PRJEB28245) | human gut metagenome | biome: gut microbiome; material: fecal sample | place: Denmark | collected 2008
AAAATAAGCAGCCACACACCGTAGTGCATGACTGCTATGTAAAGGAAATATTCTGTTCAATAAATAAACAACCTTCTATACTCTATAATTAACTAATTCTTAATAATTTAATCAATCCAACATCTGTTCCATCTGTTTCTAAATATTGATTTACAATTGATCTACTAATTCCTTTTTTATCAAATACCCTATAAAATGAATCTAACACTTTCTGATTATCTATCCCTTTTCTTACTTCCGGTTTTCGACATAATTGTTTTGTTCTTCTATACTTATAAATTTTTGCTTTCATTAAGGGAATGCCAAATGCTTTCGCACAACATGCTCGATGATTACCATTTTCAATAATATATCTGCCATCATACTCCCCAACGGTTAGACAATCCGAATCATTTCCTTTAGTAGGACCAATAAATTTTCCTTCCTTTAGTAGTTCTATAGTTCTCATACAATTCTCGCACTTCTTACATATATCTCTAGCCTCTTCTGAATAGGCTGTCAGGCAATGCATTTCATACTCATCGAAAAATATATAATAATCTCCATATGTACATGTCGTAAATATTCCCTCAGTTCTAAATACACCTTTCAAACTGCATCTTGTTCCCTCACCACCGGTACAAGAAGGAAAAAGTATCCTTTCAGTCGGTATCTCTAAATATTTAGGCTCTCCTTTGACAAACTCATAGTCGTACTGAAATTTTGCTTCATTTTTTCCTTGAAAATTTTTTTCATTTCCATACACTTTTTCTTGGTCAATAAAAAAAGAATAACTATCTCTTATATTTTTAAATTGAATTGTAATAACCATTTTTCCAAATTTTTCATTTAAAACCTTTGGAAGTATTTTTATTAACTGCGACTCTCCATTATAAAAACATAGAACGGATAATAAGGCTTTTAACACAAAAGATTGCTTTAAATCAAATTTATAAAAAATACCAGGCAAAAATTCCACTTCTTTTCCCATGTTATCTTCATGCAAATAAAAGCATTCAAAGTCATTTTTGGTATATTCTGCATTTTGAAAATGCAATGTATAATCTATTTTATTTGTTATAAATTCAAACACATTGTTCATACACTTATCCTCATTTCATAATATGGTAATTCAATCATAGGACTACTCTTTTTTATGTATAAATTTGTCTTTTAATAATTCAGGTTATTGCAAATATACATTTCTGCAACATAACTTTACATTGTTATAAAATTCCAATCTTTATTGCTATCAATATTCTTTTGTTTTATACCCGTCAATAGCTAATCTAATTTTTTCAGTTTCAACTGGTATATAGTCCTGGTTTATTCTTATTCCACCACCCAATAAACTGGATAGTTGTTTCGACGAAGATACATCTATCTGCAAACTTTCATCCGATAATAAATGATTTATATTGTTAGCAACTTTTTCTGCAAGGAATTTCTCCACTTTTACTTGATTTTCTAACCTCATGCTTTCATCTTCAAACTGATCCGCAATTCGAGAATTACTTAATATTTTTATCTCATATGCAATTCCCAATATATGATAAATTAAGTTTATTATATGCTTTTTTGCTTCTTCCGTACTCATATCAAATTTAATACTATCAAACGCCTGATCTATCATAATATCAATTTGAGCGTTGATTTCAACATCAACCAACATTGATGTCTGATTTGACATTTTCTCTTCAACAATTTTTGAAACCTTCGTTTTACCAAAAAATATTTGCTTTACATCTGACATCTTGCGATTGACCCATGGTTGTACACTATTATGCCACCACGGTTGTATTATGTGCTCATTAAACTTTCCTGCCCCGTATATAATTCCAGCAGCAATCGCTGTACCAATCATTTCAGCAATCTGCTGTTGCTCTGGAGTAAGTTCTATATGTTGTGATTCATCTTCATAATTGCAAGTCTGATTTTCAATCTCAACTTCTTCCCATTCAATAATATCCGTTGTCTTATTATTCACATCCTGACTTATACCACGAACTCTTCCTTCATTTTCTTTAGATTTTACAAGATGGTCGCCATCTTTCAGAATTGGTCTATATAATTTTTCTCCCAAAATAGATTGTCTCCTTCAACCGTTCTATAATTAGAACCTTCACCGTAGAATTATCTTCATAGTCCTCACCAATATAACTTATGATATTCTGATTTATTGAACTGTATAAATTATAGCATATGAATTTACAGAACTCCATATTTTATTGCCCCTATGTAAAGGCAATCCGGAGATTGCCTCATGGTAAATTGCTTAGAATGACTCAACCTTATACTGATTCATAATCCTCCTCATCAGAAAATTCAGAATCCTCGTCCTCAAATTCCTCGCTATATCCGTAGTCCTCCTCGTCATCTACATAGTCTGCATCTGGATCAGGCTTTGCTGCTTCTTTTTCCTTTTTCTTTTCCTGAATTTTCTTAAAGGCAAAGAAGCCACCGCTGCCCATCAGAGCAAGTAATGCCAAAACTGCCGGCAGAACATTTACTTTCGGTTTTTCTTCTGGGACTGGTTTTTCAGCTTCTGGTGCTGGTTCATTGATTTCCGGTTCGGGAGCCGGTGTTTCTTCCGGTTTTGTGTGTTCTGCCGCTTCTTTTTCATCCATCAGTTTCAGAAGATCAGCTTCGTCTACCTGATTCAGAAAATGCACCGTCTGTTCGCCCTTATCATCCCGGTCAATGATAATATAAAAATAATTGCCGTTTTTTGTGACAACAGTGATGAACTGCTTTCCGACACTGGAAGGCTTTCCTTCATCATCGACCAGCGTAAGATTTCCGTCGGGTGTCAGTGGCTTCATTGGTTCCGCAGGTTCGGGAGCTGCTTCCGGTTCAGAAGCCGTTTCCTCAACGGATGGTTCCTCCGCTGCATTTTCGTCCACATAAGCAAACGCAGTAGTGGAAAAAGTTCCAAGGCACATGACAAATGCCAGTAATACTGCACTGATTCTCTTAAATTTCATTCTGCATTTCCTCCTCATTCATCGCATGGATTGTTTCCGGCTTCGGAACCATATCCGAAGCAAACATTTTAAGCAGCTCTGAAAGCTGTTTCGGGTTCAGATTTGCCGCATGAACCATGTCATGGATCTCTGTATTTTCTTCTTCCTGGTATCTGCGTTCCAAATCTTTTACCCGTGCTGTCCACTCAGCCTGTTTTTTTCGTGCCTTTTCCAGATCTGCACCGATTCTGTCTAATTTTGTTCCCACTCGAAGTCCCTCCTTATTTGATTCTTCCATAACAATAAAAGTGCTGCTGCCAGTAGCTTGTTTCAACGGACGCATAGGAAATAGGGTTTCCACAGTGGATCATCATCCCATTTCCTACATAAATTCCAACGTGCGATGCACCGGAAGTATCATAAGTTCCCTGAAAGAAGATCAGGTCCCCCGGTCTGGCAGAATCCGGCGGAATAATGTCACAGCATCCCATCAGTCCGTTTGCTGTCTGCCTGCCAACATTCCACCCGTTCCCGCAGTGATTGATTACCCAGGATACAAAACCGGAGCAGTCAAAAGAGGTGGAAGGGCTGCTTCCTCCCCAAACGTAAGGATAGCCCAGATATTTTTCCGCTTCTTGGATCATATTGGCAAATCGTGTGTCCGTCAGAGCTTCTCCCGGAATATCATAGTCGGTATATTCGCCGCCCGGTGTGGCGTAAATATCATCTCCGAAAAGTTCTGGTCGGTTTCCTCTGGTTTGAAGCAATACATGGTATCGCTCCATTTCATCTTCTGATAATCCAGAATTTAAGATGACCTGGTTCAAACCTTTGTTTACCAGCTTTACAAGAAGAATATAATATTCATACTCATATTCCTCTGTGGTGGTTTCTCCGGTTTCCGGATCAGTGGAGGTGGTGGTTCCGGTACGGATTTCCACTTCTTCCGTCAGCGTCAGTTCATACTGCTGTTCAAACAACCATTGCAAAGTGCTTTGAACCTCCAAGCGGCTATAATCCTCAAATGTTACGGTCAGATATGCCGCCAGTTCATAGGGGTTATGGTTGATTTCGTCCAGTTCATACCGGTACTCATCATACCCGCTGTGGGTGCTTTCAATCTGGTCGATTTCATCCCGCAGGGAAGCTTCCAGAGCTTTATAATCATCGTCCGCTCCGATAATGTCCTCATCTTTTGCAGTAAAAGAGGTTCCCAGAACGGTCTGCATACCACCCTGGAACATGGCTCCACAGGAGGAGAACATACTGGATACAATCATAAAAAGAAGCCCGTCGGTTAATACAAGCAGGATTACTTTAGAGTGTGACATACAGAACGCAGATACCTTTTCCGTTACTGTTTTTGCAGCTTTTCCGGTTCCTTTCGCACCCGCCGCCGTATTTTTTGCAGTATCTTTACCGGCTCTGGCGGCAGCATATTCTTTTTTGATCGCCTGCCTTTGCTTCCAACGGGAAATTACATTGGAACTGGCATCCGGATGTTCCTTCTTGAATTTTTCATAGAGAGCATTCACATTGGCTTTGTCTGATTTCTCTGTCAGCCGGTCTGCCTTATCGTGAGCTTTCAGTTTACGGCTATATACTGCATGATCCGCCGTATAGACAGTAGTTTCCGCCGCCTTTGTCATTTCCTGTGCAGACTGCACCCCCACATTATCATCTTCATATTCTGATACTGCCTGATGTGCTTTTGCCGTGACCGACATTGCGGCACTCCGGGTAACAAGCTGCTTTGCTCTGGAAGGGCGTTCCGAAACTTCTGAAATAACTGCTTTTTCAAAGCGGAGTTTCGCTTTCCGTGAGCCGGAAGCATCTGTTTCCAGATGAAGCTTGTGGGTTTTCTTCTGGGAAGATAATTTTCCCACCGCTTTTTCAGCTCTGTCAGCAGCTTTCTCTGCCCGTTCGGCGGCTTTCTGAAGCCGGGGATCTGCAAGCTCATCCTCTGTAAAATGAAGGCGGGTAGGTTTCTTTGCCATGTGTTAGACCTCCTTTCCCTGTACCACTTCATTTAATTTCGTGGTCATAATACGGTAAAGTTCCGTATCGGTCGGGAACCGATCAATAAAGGGCAGGATCACATTGCCATAGAACAGAAGCCCCTCGCCCTCACCGGAATTGGTCACATAAGACAGCTGGTGCGGAGAGATATTCAGACGCTTTGCCAAAATCGTCCGATCCTCGCTTGCCTGGTTCAGCATATAAATGAAGTCCGAGTTTTCAAGGATATTGGCAATTTCCGGCGAACGGAGCAGATCCTTTACATTCTGGGTAATCCCTGTCGGCAAGCCGCCCCATTTACGGAACCGTTTCCAAATTTCTACGGAATAATTGGCAGTCTGTTCTTCTTTCAGCAATAAATGGAACTCATCAATATAATATCTGGTCGATTTGCCCGCATTGCGGTTGGCAGTCACACGCCCCCAGACCTGATCCTGAACAATCAGCATACCGATTTTTTTCAGCTGATTTCCCAGTTCTTTAATGTCATAGCAGACCAGACGGTTATTGATGTCCACATTTGTCCTGTGGTTAAACAACTTCAAGGAACCCTTTACATAGATTTCCAGAGCCGTTGCTACATGATGGGCTTCCTTTTCGTCCTGTTTCAGAAGGGCATTATATAGATCCTCCAGAATCGGCATATTCTCCGGCACAGGATGATCGAAATATCTCTGATAAATCTGATGCACACAACGGTCAATAACCGTCTTTTCAATAGGCTGCAAACCTTCTTTTCCGCCCATGATCAGTTCGCAGAGGGACAGGATAAAGTCCGCTTTCAAAGCCACCGGATTATCGTCCTCAGAGTAGTTGGTGTTAATATCCATCGGGTTGATATAATTTGTGCTTGAAGAACTGATCTTGATTACCTGACCGTCAAATTTGTGAACAAGGGCGGCGTACTCGGCTTCGGGATCACATATAATAATGTCATCATCGGTTACAAGGAAGGCGTTTGTGATTTCACGCTTTGCGGAAAAGGACTTGCCGGAGCCGGGAGTACCGAGAATCAGCCCGTTAGGGTTTTTCAGCTTCTTACGGTCTACCATAATCAGATTGTTGGAAAGAGCATTCAAGCCATAATACAGCGTTTCCCCGCCGCTCTGAAACAGCTCCTGTGTGGTAAATGGTACAAAAATAGCCGTAGAACTTGTTGTCATTCCACGGCGGATTTCAATGAGATTCTGTGCCAGAGGCAGGCTGCTCATCAATCCCTGTTCCTGTTGAAAATCCAGTCTGCGGAGATTGCAGTTATGCTTCTGTGCAATGCTCTGTGCTTGAAATACATTATTCTCCAGTTCCTGCTCTGTACGACCAGTGTTCATCACAAGAAATGTCAGCATAAACATCCGCTCATTCTGGCTCTGCAATTCTTTCAGAAGTGCCTTTGCATCCTTTCCATAAGTGGCAAGATCACTGGGAATGATGTCAATATCATATCCGGAACGGACTGCTTTTTTCTGTTCCTCGATTTTTGAACGATCAAGCTCTGTAATGGTATGCTTAATGGTCTTAATTGCCGCCGTCTGATCCACGGACTGAATGTGCATGGTTACAATCTGCGTAGATTCCATATCCAGGAAATCTGCAAGCATACGGTCACTCAGATCCGAAGCTGTGATTTGCAGATAGGACATGGAGCCAAAGATAGTTCCCATCTGAAAGGTTCTGCTTGTCTGAAAAGCAAATGCAGTAGGAGCGATAAAATCTTTCACGGACAGACCGGACTCCACAAGATACTTCCAGTCAAAGAAAAATTTATCCGGATCGCCCATATGGAACATGGAGTGCATAAGATGAAGCCGCTCCTTACCGTTCAGAGTTACTGCATTTACGCCCAGGCGGCGGAAGTTGTTGAGCAGATCATTTTCAATGTGGTTCAGTCTCGGTTTTGCCTGCCGCATAGATTCTGCCTCAATCCCAAAGGTAAGGTACTTGGTCTTTGTCAGACCATTGTTGCCCTGGGAGAGCTGCTTTTTCAGAATCTGGCTGTACTCGGCACGGGAAGAATTAAAGGAATCCTTCCGAAATGGAATACGGATACTCTTTTCAAAACTTTCCGCATCGGTACTCAGATTCATAAAGGACAGCTCAAAGTGCACGGAACTGTCAAAAAAGTTCAGGAAACTGCACCATTCCTCAAAGATTGCCGTTTTATCTTCCTGCTGTGCCAACTGGTAGTTAATGTCCTGAAACTGAATGGTCTTGGTGTAGTAGCTGTCCGTAACCCGGCAGATCCCGTCCTGGAACATTCTCTGAAAGGGAATGGACTGCTGGGCTGTCTGCGGCACACCTTTGTCTTTCTTTGCCCGTTCTACAACCGCCTTAATTTCTTTCTGCTGTCTGCGATTCAGATTGGCAGGCATTCTGACTTCTCTTGTCTGCTTTTTCTTCTGGAAAAACAATCGTTTCTACCTCCTTCTTAAGTTGATACTGACGCAGGAGAGCGTCATAATAATTATTCGTTTGATAAGGGCGAATCTTTGGGCGGATGAATTTTGACTGGATAAAATGTCCTGCAATGACTTCCAGAGGCTGACCGTCTTTCTCATACATTGCCAAAAAGAACAGAGGGAGCATGACAAAGATCATCGTCAGCGACGCAAGGCTCACATTCCCAAAGCTTTTTACCCAAAAGAACAGCGGCAACCCAATGAGAGCCGCCGCACTAAAACAAATCAGCTGTCTTTTTGTCAGATTAAAGAACACTTTTGTTTTTACCCGTGTCAGGTCACGGGGAACCGGAATATATGCTGCCAACTATACCACCTCCATTTCCGGCAGTTCTACGCTGTCAGGGGCTTCATTTCCCCAGACATCCCAGCCTTCTGTTTTCTGTCTGGCGAACAGCTCAATGCGGGGGACATCTCCCATAAGCTCCACAATCCGATCTCTGGTTATATCCGGCTTTTTGCTGTGCTGTTCAATAGGAGACATAATAACCTGATGAACAGATTTTGATTGCCTTTTCGGACTTCCTTTTGTGGCGATAATACACAATTCTGCATTTGCCCTCGTCCAATAACCCATTCCCCAAAATAGAGAAGGCGTTTTTTTATTTTGTTTCACCCAGACAAACGCAACACTTTTATAGGTGAAGCCCCATGATTCAATCACATCCCACGCTTCTCTTAAAAGAGGAAATGTGATCCACATGAATAAAGCACAGTCTTTATCCGCAAGTTCTCCCACAGGAAGTGCTTTTATATCATTAAGGCTCATGGTTGAATAGTGGCTTTCAGCAGAACGTCCTTTTCCTTTCTGGCTCCAGGCACGATATGCCCATGGAGGATCTGCATAAATTACCTTATATTTTTTCATTCCGACCTCCTTAATGAGCGGAGAACACGCTCTTGGCAAGTGTTCCTGTCTTAAATAATGTGAAGCATAGAAGAACGGTATAGCCCATGACACCCCAGATGGAAGCGATAATGTCATCCGAAAATGCCACCGATTGAATCAGCACCGCATAAATGCCCACACAGATCATAATCAGGAAACCCTGAAAACCAAGGGCAAACAAAGAGCGTAGATAATTCTGCCCGATATTGCTCTGTTCCCGGTTTCCAAAGGTGGAAAAGGGGATTGGTGCAAGGCTGACCGCCAAATAAATTTCTATCATTCTTCCATAAACGATGATAAAAATGACGATTGCCAGTGCCGCCATTGTGACCTGAACAATAAAGGACTGTAAAAACAGTCCCAATAAAGGTCCCAGATCCATTGCCATCAGCGTATCTTCCATTGCTTCCAATGCAGACGCATCAATCGCCGTATCCCCGGAGATGATTCCCGCACTGGCATTCACGACGTGCTGAGCGACATCAAAAACTGCCATTGTGATATTGAATGTGTTTGTGATGAGCATGACTGCAACAAACGTCTTAAACACCCAGCGGAAAAATACCCATGTTTCAAAGTTCGACAAATTGTTGTGGTCAATGATCATCTGAATCAGTTCATAGCAGGCGATAAAGGTAAGAATCAGACCTGCTATTGGGATAATCACTGATTCGGAGATGTTTCGTACCATAGCAAAGACTTCCGGCGAAAAATTCGCCGGAGTCTTGCCAACGGAGGTTGCAATTTCTCCAACCTGATTGTTGACGGACTCAAACATCCCCGACAGGTTCCCCATAATGGCTGATACAAGCATTTCTTTCAGCCACTCTGTAATCTGCTGGAGTATGCTATCCAAAGGCAATTACCTCCTTTTTCTGATTAACCGAAAAGACCGGAGAGCAGAGGGACAAGGGTTGTGCCGATCAGGGCTACACCGCCGCCTGCCATTAACTGTTTCATCCCCTGAGATTTTGCTTATGTGTGATAAAGAAGTAATAGAAGTGTAAAAAATT